>Ga0123355_10000211_pt1 | contig 73196 bp, 57 predicted proteins | sample TergutEmb28metaG_3_FD_89872 | JGI IMG/M metagenome (GOLD analysis project Ga0123355, IMG submission 89872) | Embiratermes neotenicus P1 segment gut microbial communities from Petit-Saut dam, French Guiana - Emb289 P1 | ecosystem: Host-associated > Arthropoda: Insects > Digestive system > Gut ...
CGCAAGGAGCGTCCTAGGGTAAAACGGATAACTAGGGCTAAGTCGTAACAAGGTAGCCGTACCGGAAGGTGTGGCTGGAATACCTCCTTTCTGGAGAGATATTACTGGAACTAAACGACAGGGATTATATCCTATTGCTATTCGGTTTGCTTAATATACAAAAAGAAACGACATTTGTCGTTTTTTTTTGGCACAGTCCTGTAGCTCAGTTTGGTTAGAGCACTACACTGATAATGTAGGGGTCCGCAGTTCAAATCTGCGCAGGACTACCAAAAAACGCTTTGCGTTTTTTGAGCTGAGAATTAAGAATTGAAAATTGAGAATGAAAAAATAATTCTCAATTCTCCATTTTCCATTCTCAATTAAAATCGGGGGATTAGCTCAGTTGGCTAGAGCGCTTGATTTGCATTCAAGAGGTCAACGGTTCGAATCCGTTATTCTCCACGTGGAAATAGCCCTTTACAAGAATATTGTAAAGGGCTGTTTCGTTTTTTATACGCAAAACCGTATTTATGTTGGTATTTGCCCTTAAAAAAAATTGTGAGTTTGTAAAATTATTAGTATTTTTGCAAAATCAAAACAAATAGTTTATGAATAGAATAATTTTGATTGGGAATGGATTCGATTTGGCACATGGGTTACAAACTTCGTATGGCCATTTTATTGATAATTTTTGGAAAAAGCAACTTGATGATGTCAATGATACTACAAGGTGGAAAAAACCAAAAAATCCTAATGATAGATATTATACGTTTGAAAATAAATTTTTCTCTATTCGATTAGCAAAAAAATTTGTAGAACAGGTAAAACAAGGAAATAACGATGATATTTTCTTTGAAAAAGTCGATACGCTAAAAAAATCCATTGAATATTACAATAATAATTTTTTAGAGTCTATTGAAAATCAATATAGGAGATTGCAACATTGGTTTGATATTGAAGAGCTATATTTCAGACAGCTAAAGAACTGCAAAGACAGATATAAAAACGATAGAGATAGTTATGAAATCTATACCATTAAGCAGTTAAACAAAGATTTTAGGGATATTAAATTAGCACTAGTTGAGTATTTACAGTATGAGGCTCATAAAGTAACAGATGATTTAGGCGGAGCTGAATTGCACCAAAAACTGCTCGAATTTTTTATTGAAAAAGCAAAAATAAACAATGGTACAGAGCAAGATATTACAGAAATTATGTTCCTCAGTTGCAACTATATTGAAACTGAAACTATATACATAGAAAATGACAAACTAAAAACAAAAAAAATTCAAATAAAACCTGTTCACATACACGGCATAATTGACGATACGGAAAAATGTGAAGACAATGTAATTTTTGGTTATGGAGATGAAAGTGCATCGGAATCGTCTGACATAGAAAACTTGAATAACAATGAATTCTTAGAGAATGTAAAATCCATAAAGTATATCGTATCGCCCGCTTATAAAGAATTGTTAAACTTTATGAAAAAAGACGATTATGACGTGTTTATTTTCGGGCATTCGTGTGGAAATTCGGATAGAACATTATTAAAAGAGTTATTTGAACATGAGCGTTGTAAGGCTATACGATATTTTTTCTATACAAAGAAAGATGGAACCAATGACTTTGACGAAAAAACAACGAATATCTACAGAGCTTTTGGCGAAAAGTCAAAATTCAGGGAAAAAATGCTCGAATTTAATGAAAATGACGAATTTTCGAGTGAAAAAATAAAACCTAATGAGGGTTTAAGAATTGGTAAAGAAATTGAGTATGATAAAAAGAGTATGGCTATCGAAGGTAAGGTGTCGGAGAATAAAATAGACATTAATGTGATCAAAAAAGAAGAAACAGAACAACCTGCGAAAGTCAGTCAAAGTATTGACGGAATTATAGCTCAACTCACTAATGGCGAAAATTTGATAAAGGTGAACGGTGGGGAGTTTGATATGGGGTCTAATGATTATGATGATGAAAAACCGATACATAAAGTTATTTTAGATGATTTTTATATGTGTAGGTACCAAGTAACGCAGAAAAAATGGAAAGAGATTATGGGTAATAGTCCGAGTTGGTTTAGCAAGGAAGGCGGAGGAAAAGATAAAATTAAAAACTTGGACGAAGCAGAACTATCTAATTTACCTGTGGAATGTATTAGTTGGTATGATGCTATTGAATTCTGCAACAAATTGAGTAAGAAATATGGATTAGACGAATACTATAGTATAGATGAAAGAGAGATTACGATAAATTTCGGTGCAAAAGGTTTCCGTTTACCAACGGAGGCTGAATGGGAATATGCTGCTCGTGGAGGGAACCAAAGTAAGAAATTCAAATATAGTGGTAGCGATAATCTAAAAGATGTTGCGTGGTATTACGAAAATAGTGGAGATGCAGAATTGGAGGGTAAATGGGAATATGATAAGTTAGAAGAAAATAATTGCCGAACACACGCAGTCGGAACGAAGCAGTTTAACGAATTGGGTTTATATGATATGAGTGGTAATGTATGGGAGTGGTGTTTTGATAGATATGGAAGTTATGATGCCCGGTCGCAAAAAAATCCGCAAGGTGCTTTTTCTGGCTCGAGCCGTGTTTTGCGTGGTGGCAGTTGGGACGGCGGCGCGCAGAGCTGCCGTGTGTCTGATCGCAACTACGACGCGCCTGGCGATCGCGACAACAGCATTGGCTTCCGTCTCGCCCTAGGTTCATAATTAAGTTATTCGACGATTTTTATGAGCAAAAAAAGGTAAGGGGACGAGTTTTACAAAGAGCGAAGTGAGGGACGAACGAAGCGAAAAGTAAAACTTAATAATACCGCCGAAGGCGGTCGAAAATTTTTAAAAATTGAAAAAAATGCAAATAAAGTTATTTTTCATAGGACTTGCAGATTTTGAGCAGGGAAACGAAGAGTTGAATAAATTTTTGCGAAGCAAAAAAGTTGTAAACATAGTAGCCTTCATGGATTTGAAGGCGAAAAGTTTAAAGGGGATTTTTACAAACTATTTTCAGAAATTATTTTTTTGCTCGAAAAAAATGCGTATCTTTGTGGGTGAATTTCGTAAGTAAATAGCTATGGTATGAGCACACAACAAGACATCAGATGGATACAACGCTTTTCCAATTACAGAAAAGCATTAGTAAAACTCAAACAAGCTGTAGAAATCTTTTCCAGAAAAACGGACTTTGGAAAAGACGTGCTCGAAGTTTTGGAAGAAGGATTGATACAATGTTTTGAATTTTCTCATGAATTGGCGTGGAAAGTAATGAGAGACTATTTAATATATCAAGGGTATACTGGTATCACCGGCTCTCGTGATGCTATACGCAAGGCATTGGAAATAAATATTATTGATGATGCCGCTTGGATGGAAACTATCAAAGACCGCAACTTGACATCTCACACCTACAACGAGGAAACAGCGGCTCAAATACACGAAAACATTGTGAAAATATACTTTCCACTGTTTTGCGAGTTTGAAAGAAAAATGACCGAACTTGCAGGTATTGAGCCAAAATTGTTTAATGAATGAAATGGGGATTAAAAGATAAAGAATTGACAGAACTGCAAAATCTTTTTTCTCGATATACAGATATTGAGAAAGTGGTGTTGTATGGATCGCGAGCAATAGGAAATTATAAAACGTTCTCCGATGTTGATATTACATTGGTAGGCGATGATTTAACTCATAGCCAGCTCAATAAATTATCGTTGGATATTGACGACCTTTTGCTGCCCTATCAATTTGACATCTCCATTTTTCATACGCTTAAAAATGATGGCTTAATTGACCATATTCAAAGGGTGGGCATAACCATTTATCAGAAAAATACGAGTAGAGTAATGAAACCACCAATTATCATCGAAGTATGCACAGATTCGCTTGACTCTGCACTTGTTGCTCAAAAAGCAGGTGCACATCGTGTAGAATTGTGTACCAATCTTTCGGAAGGTGGCACAACGCCATCGTTCGGTGTGTTAAATTTAGCCCGGAAATTGCTGTCTATAAAGTTGTATGTGCTTATTCGTCCTCGCGGAGGGGACTTTTTGTACAATGATTTGGAGTTTGAAACTATGAAATCCGAGATTGAGTACTGTGGAAAAATAGGGTGCGACGGTGTGGTTATTGGGATGCTTAATAGCGATGGAACTGTTGATATGACTCGGAATCGAGAACTAGTCCGAATAGCAAAAAACTATTCGATGGGCGTTACGTTTCATCGAGCATTCGACCATTGTGTTGATTTGTTTCAGGGTTTGGAAGATGTTATAAATCTTGGTTGTGAACGAATTTTGACTTCCGGAGGAGAAAAAACAGCAATGGAAGGCGTGCAAATTCTTGCCCAATTGATTGAAAAAGCGGATAATCGAATTGCCATTATGCCCGGATCAGGAATCACACCGGAAAATTTTATCCAAATTATTGAAAACACAGGTGCTACAGAAATTCACGGTACATTCAGAAGTTTACATCAAAGCAACATGAAGTATAAAAATCCGGCGTTCACGGATGAGTACGATTTTTATCTTACAGATAGTGAAAAATTAAAACGCATTTGCACGTAGGACTGTCTCAAAAACCCAGAAAAGCACGTCGTCATTGCGGGCTTGACCCGCAATCCCCCTGCATTGAGGGGATTCCCGCCTTCGCGGGAATGACGACACAGGTTCAAGCACGGGGTGACGGACTTTTGATACAGCCCCTACATTTTTATCGTCCGTAAACGTCTCTTGCTGAAGGCACAAATATCACATTAAGTTCGGGGTCGGGCATATCGGGGTCAAACGGAAACATTGGCCTGACAATACGGCTGAATGGTAGATTCACAATATCTTGGTCCACGCCACCTCGTGTGTGAGCCATCACCCAATCGGCTTGCATGTTGAACCAATCGGGCACGAGATAACCTTGCTTAACAATGACAATGTCTGCCTCACGCGGATTCAATCCGATAGCGAGCATCTGACTTTCGCGATGGAATGCTGCACGGCGATATGTTACAATCACATAGACGCTCCCAACTTTGATTACGGCAACTTGTTCATCTGTAAACATCACCGTTCCGGACAGCCTCACAGGACCTTCAAAACGATAATCTTCGATAGCACCCACCATGGCGGTGGCTTGTCCGCCCACACCGACTCTTTTTGCGGCAACAACCATTTCCGGGCCCGGAATTGAAGCGTAAATCACGGATTTTCCGTCCGGTGTTTGAAGTTCCGGACGTTGCAAAAGTCTTGCCAAAGTCCAGGTTACATCGCCCGAACCTCCGGCAGTTGGATTATCGCCCATATCGCTGATGAAAAAAGGTCTTTTGTTGCTCGCAATCGCAGCATCTAAACTTTCTTCGAGCGACATGACGGGTGCTTCAAAGTCGAATTGATGACGAACAGACCAAAATCTTTCTGCCAGTCTTCTTGCTGAACGCCCCACCTGTCTTCTGTTGTCGCCAACTACCATAACAACGGCATGATTACGAGGCTCATCAGCCCACGCATACGAGATCCATATTCCGGCATCTATCACGCCCGGAAGTGCCTCAATGCCGGGAAGCATGGCGTAGAGCGACTTTGCGGGTTCGATACGAGTGCTTGTCATTTCGCCCGGAAGCAGTATTGGAACTGCAACCCAAGCCTTGTATGCCGGACGCCCTTTTCCGGAAATCACACGATCATAGAGATGTGTAATGGCACGACGGTGTGTTTCTTGCACATCTTCGTGAGGGGCAGTGCGGAAAGTAGTTATCAAATCCGTATATTTTGCCAAACGCAAAGACACATTGCCGTGCAAATCCATCGAAGTTGAGATGATGGCGTCATTGCCGATAACGCCGCGTATTCTTTGAAGAAAATCCCCCTCCGGATCGTCCAATCCCACAACACTCATCGCCCCATGAATGCGGAAAAAGAAAGCATCGTAAGGCATATTTTCACGAATGATATCTAATTTTTTATTGACCAAATATTCGTAGACTTCGCGTGTGACAATTCCACCGGGAGTGGCAGCAGAAAATATCGCAGGAAGCCACACGGCACCTTGACCCATCGCAGAATCGGGATGCAAGTAGGGAAAAAGTTGCATGAGAGCCTCGCCCTGAAACTGACGAAAAGCCTCTAATGGCGTAACAGCCGGAGAAAACGTGCTGCTTTCCAAAGAAATACCCGCAATGCCGATACGCGGGCGAAAATCCGGCTCCTGTGTTGCCGTTTTACAACCCAACAACAGCAACAACAGACCGAAAACTAATAGTGAACGTGTTTTTTGCATACTAAATCATGTTTTTTTGCAAAAATACGAATAATTTTTGATTTTATCTGAATAATTTTGTGGATTTGTAAAAAAAGTGTTATCTTTGCGCATCAAACCGGCATCACTAACTAAACCAAACCGAATCATGAAATTTTTTAATTTAGCACTAATCTTAATTTCCGCATCTCTTTTAATCTCTTGCCAAGACAATAGTTTGAGAGGTGTGCCAAGAGAATATCATGCAAAACTTGATATTGCATTGAATATTGCCGGAGATAATTCGGCACAACTGACAAAGGCACTCGAAGGTGTGCCAAGGTCTCAAAGAGAAGCCATGGCGTTTTTGATTTCCTACATGCCGGAAAGAGATTTGACAACCCTTACAGCCGAAATTCTTATTGACAATGTAACCTACGCTTTCAAAGCAAAAGAAAAATTCCCGTGGGCAAGAAATCTCCCAAAAGACATTTTTTTTAATGAGGTTCTGCCGTTTACGATAATGGACGAAGCACGCGATAATTGGCGAGGAAATTTCTTTGAACGATTTTCAAGGCTTGTAGAAGGCGCACCCGATATCTTTGCTGCGATTGATTCGGTAAACTTAAACATCAGAGATGAATTGTTAGTTGATTTCGATGTAAGACGAAAACAGCCACATCAAAGTCCTTTTGAGTCAATTGAATTGCAAATGGCAAGTTGCACGGGATTATCAATTTTATTAACCGCTGCATTTCGTTCAGTGGGTATTCCATCGCGAATCGCAGGAACTCCAAACTGGTACGATCGTCGTGGAAACCACAATTGGAGCGAGGTTTGGGTAAACGGTATATGGTATTTTACAGAATATTATCCCGATGATAATGGATTAAATCACAGTTGGTTTTTGGCAAGTGCAGGTATGGCAGACGAAGACAGCGAAGAACACGCAATTTTTGCGACATCGTTCAGACCAACAGGGCAGCATTTCCCATTGGTTTGGGATAGAGCAGGTAGAGATGTTCACGCCGTAAATGTAACACAAAGATACATTGAACTTTGGAGTGAACAACAAGATGAGCAACTCAAATCGGGCGATTACGTTGCTGTAAGAATTAGTTTTAGAGATACACGTTCAACAGAAAGGGACAACCGAATTGCTGTAAATGTCCGTGTTTTTGATGAGGAAGGTCGAGATGCCGGCAGAGGTCAAACATCCTCTACAAGAAGCGATTGGAATCAGTATTTAACACTGATTTTGCAAAAAAACCACACTTATACAATCCGCTATTCGTTCGAAGATCAGACTATCGAACATCAATTCAGAACAGGCGAAACAACGATGCTTGTGGAATTGACAAGATAATTTCTGACGATAGAGAGAGAAGAGGCTGTCTCAAAAATTTACGACAACGTCATTGCGAACTGCGAGGAACGAAGCAGGAAGCAATCTAAATCAATGGATTGCTTCGGCACTCTGTGCCTCGCAATGACGTTGTCGTAAATTTCTGAGACAGCCTCTTGCAAATCCACCTCAATTGCCACAGGAAAAAGCCTGTGAGGGTCAAAAAATATCGCACAACTATTCACAATGTGCCTCAATTCCGGTTGCAATCGCCCTCTAAAAACTCGTTTTCCGTTTACGGTCAGAGTGATTCTTCTATTCAGATCGACCAATTCCGGACAAAGATAAATGGTTACCTTTCCTTCTGTCGCAGGAGTGAACGTTCGTGAGAATTTCATTTCTACACCTGACTGATGTCGCTCAATAGTTTCATACGTGACCAAATCAACTGTAAGCGAAATATTATTGCCATCAATAATGAGTTCGTAAAAAGTTCTCGACGAGGCATCCGGATTGGAACGTTGATTAACTACTAAATTATGAAATCCACTTCGGTAACGACCGTCCATTGGAAAATTTTCCCACGACACATGCTTTGGATGAGGATTGCGTGTATGCTGTTTCAACCATGGGGTCGTAGGTGTATAATCAATAGCATGTCCTCTGTCGGGAATGAGTTCTATGCGATGGATAAAACTACCGGGATATTGTGCTGCAAGGTTACCAAAAATCTCTTGTGCGTGTTGCGTAAGAATATTCCGTCCGAACCCTCTATCGTCAGCCCCTGTAAGTAGCGAGAAGGCTATGTTGCGAAAGTTTTCGACTGGGGCATTTTTCAAAGGTTCTCCTGAAGCCATCGGACCTGCTCCTGCCAAATAATCCGCATAAAACGCTGCCAATCGTTGACTGCCATAACCACCTTCCGAGATACCAAAAAAGTAAATCCGATTAGGGTCAATCTCATCGCTGATCATTGCGAGTCGCAACAACCTTTCCCAAGCAAACTGCTTGGATTGCTGATACCAGCGATACCATTGTCCTATATTTGGTATTTGTGGCACAAAATAGATTGAAGGAGCATCGTCGAATGTTTGGGCAAGCCGAAGTCCGGTTGCCCATTCGCGGTCTCGATCTCCCGAGCCATGCAGATAGAGAAACAGAGGAAAACCATTTTCCGGTTTTTCACCTTTGCTACCCCAAAAAAAGTTCATAATAGCATTGGGTTCAAGATGCTCGGGCAGATGCCACTTGCCGGTATTGGCTTCTTCGATGGGGGTTGTCGCTATTAATCTTTCCTCATCGAAATTTTGGTTAGCCCGTTTCCATGCTTCCCAAACCAGTGCTTGTTTTTTCGCAATGTCTCGTACCCGGATTCTATGCGAATGACCGGTGTAAAGCGTCTCTTTACCGGATAGATAGTTGATGAAGAATTTTTCAATTTCAGCAAGCGTTTCAATAGAACCGCTTCCTGTTTTACGAGTACCGCACGCGAACATTAATAATGCCAAGCAGATTAAAAGAGACTTTTTCATGGTGGTTGAGAATGATTTGCAAAGATACGAAAAAAATCAAAATAGTTCTGCACCTTTGCAAAAAAACCTTGCCCGTAGGGCAACAATATCAATAGAAAACAATGTGTCCCCCAAACCCTAAAACACCGTAGGTGTTTCACATCAAAAAAATGTTAAATACATATACACATAAATCTACATTCATTATGCTTTTGCTGTTCAAAATTGAATAGACGTTAAAGCCCTACGGGCTACACGTGATGTTGGATAACGGTTTTCTATTGATATATATGCCCGATGGGCAATAAAACAATAGGACAATTTTGATGCGGTTGTCCTATAGTTAATTCGAATGAAAAATTGTGAGTTTGTAAAATTATTAGTATTTTTGCAAGACCAAAAAGCAATATCATGGGAAAACAAGCAAAAAAAACATTAAATCGCATTATTTTGATTGGTAATGGTTTTGATTTGGCGCATGGGCTAAAAACTAAATATGAACATTTTATTAACGACTTCTGGGAAAGAGCCTTTGAGGATTATAAAATCAATAAAGGCAAAGATATACCTACAAATGAAGAAAAAAATGAACGAGAAAATAAAACCAACTTTAAGCCTTTTTTCAAAATTGCAAAAGAAAAAGAGATAGAGGAAGGTACATATACAGTTTTAGCTATTGATGATTTTAAACATGCTATTAGTTATGAGAATAAATTTTTAGAAAAAATAGAAAGAGATATTCAAATTAAAACTTGGTGTAACATTGAAAAATTATATTTTGATGAACTAGTAAGATGTTATAAGGATTATAAGGCAAAAGAAGACAGAAATGATACGACCCAAATAGACAAATTAAATGGAGATTTCGATGCAATAGAAAATGAATTAAGGCAATACTTAAAAAAAGAAATCGAAAAAGAATACAAGAAGGGAGAAAACGGTACAACAAGAGAAGCTTTGATAAAAGAAAATGCTCTTAATTCTAATTTTTTAACCAATTTGCAGGACGAATTTGAGAAAGCAATATGGAATGATGATGTAAACGAATATAAGATTCTCACTTGCAACTATACTAAAACGGCTGAACTGTACGAAAATAGAATAAAGAATAAAGGAAAAAAAGCGGAAGTGGTTTATATTCACGGAAAATTAGAGTCAGACATTATTTTTGGTTATGGCGATGAACACTGTGAAGAAGCAAAAGAGATTGAAAAATTAGATGAGAATAAATTTCAACAGAAAATAAAACAGATAAAATATGCCGAAACGCCTGATTACATGGTGCTTGATGAATTTATCACAAACAAGGGTGAGTATGACGTTGTTGTGTTAGGACATTCTTGCGGTAATGCAGATAGAACTTTATTGAGAAGGTTATTAGAATCCGGTAATTGCAAATCAATTATACCTTATTATTATAATGATACCGATAAAAGAGAAAAACAACATAACATTTACAGAATTTTTGACGACAAACAAAAATTCCAAGAAAGGATTACTCCTGTTCAAGAGTGGAGATTAATACCTTCTATAGACAGAATGAATAAAACGCCTTTAGAATTACTATTGGAAAGTAACTTTGTAAAGGTAGAAAAACCAACAACAGGGAAATACAGATTACTGGAAAACGATGTTGAAAAAGAGATAAAACAAGATTTTTCTATTGGCAAATATCAAGTTACTCAACAACTGTGGCACGAGATTATGGACAGTAATCCAAGCTATTTTCAGGCAAATGGAGCAAAGAAACCGGTTGAGCAAGTTTCTTGGTACGACTGTGTGAAATTTTGTAACGCATTAAGCCAAAAATATGGATTAGACAATTATTACAAGATCAATAAAGATATTGTAAAGTTGAATGGTGGAGCAAATGGCTTTCGCTTGCCAGCAGAAGCCGAATGGGAATATGCGGCAAGGTATTATAGCAGAAATGATAAAGTTGAGAGCAAAATATATGCAGGCTCAAAGTACAATAAGGATAATGATGATGAAAGTGAATTAGAAAAATATGCGTGGTTTTATAAAAACAGTAACGATAGAACTCACGAAGTTGGTATGGCAAAAAATGCGAAGGAATTGGCAATTCATGATATGAGTGGAAACGTCTGGGAATGGTGTGAAAATGACTGGGAAGGTAAGTTAGCTAACGAACAACAAGGCTCGGACCGTGTTTTGCGTGGTGGCAGTTGGGGCATCAGCGCGCAGTACTGCCGTGTGTCTGATCGCTACAACACGCCTGGCAGTCGCAGCTACTACATTGGCTTCCGTCTCGCCCTAAGTTCCTAATTTAAGTTATTCGACGATTTTTTATGAGCAAAAAAAGGATAAGGGAACGAGTTTTACAAAGAGCGAAGTGAGGGACGAACGAAGCGAAAAGTAAAACTCAATAATACCGCCGGAGGCGGTCGAAAAATTTTTAAAAATTTTATCCCTTAAGTCACGTTTTTTATAGCTCAGTTATTAAATCCTACTTGTTAATAATTTGTGAGAGGGAGCTTCGCTGTGTCGCTCTTTTTTTTGTAACTTTACATTCTGAAAAAACCGTTTTTTATGAAGAGAATAGCAAATCATTTGTTGCTCGGAATGTTTGTACTGATAAGCATTCCCGTAATGGGACAACAAACTATGTCAAGAACAAATCCGGGCGAAACCTATCGCATGGGCGTGGAACTTTTTTATCTCGAAAAATATGCTTCCGCAAAAGATCTAATGCTTTCTGTTGTTGAGCAAGCAAGAAGAACAGACCCGATGATGACCATGAACGCGTCGTTTTATGCCGCCGTTTCATCGGCAAGATTAGCCCACAGAGATGCTGTGAGAAATCTACAACAATTTATTTTAGACTTTCCGGAAAGTGCGAGACGTATAGATGCTTTGATGGAATTAGCAGACGTGTTTTATGTCAATCAAGACTGGGGACGTGCTATCGAAATTTACACTCAAATTGATCCGCTCGACTTGCCCGAAGAACGACGTGTAGAATATCATTTCAAAAGAGGATATTCGCATTTTATGCTGAATCAAATGTCGGCAGCAAAACCGCATTTTGCGAGAATCAGGCATATCGAAAGTCGATACAGAGCACTGGCTTCCTACTATTATGCGCACATTCTTCACACCGAAGGAAACTTTCAATCAGCGTTGTTGGAATTTGAACAATTGCGAGAGGATGAGGTGCTTGGAGCGATCGTTCCGTTTTATATCATGCAGATTTACCACAAACAAGGTAGACACAACTTGATTATCGAGCAAGCACCGGCACTGATCGAAAGAGCCTCACCTCGCAGAGCCGTAGAACTTTCACGATTGATCGGTGAAGCTTATTACAACGAAGGTAGATTTGCCGAAGCTTTGCCACATTTGAGATTGCACTTTGAAAGAGCCGCCGTAAGACCAACCAGAGAAGACGATTACGTTATGGGATTTACATTCTATAATTTGCAAAAATACGACTCTGCCGCAATCTTTTTTCAAAGAGTGGTGAGTGCTTCTACGCAAAGGGATTTGCTGAAACAAAATGCACTCTACCATTTGGGTGATATTTATATCAAACTTGGACAGCACAGAGCCGCACAAGCCGCGTTTTTAGACGCATCTCGGATTGATGTTGATCCACGTATTCAAGAAAACGCATTTTTAAACTACGCCAGGCTTTCTTATCAACTTTCGCCAAGTCCGTTCAACGAAGCATTGAGAGCAGTTCAAGCGTTTTTGGAAAGATACCCCAACTCAAGGCATGCCGACGAACTTCATGGTTTGTTAGTGGCAATGTTCAGCACAACAAGAAATTTCAGAGATGCACACGCTGCAATTTCAATGATACAACGCAGAGACCCACGTTTGATTGAGGCACACCAACGCATTGCGTTCAATTTGGGTGTGGAATTGTTCAACGAAACGAGATTTGCCGAAGCACAAAAATTGTTCGACGAAGCTATTGAAATCGGCTTTGATCAAGACTTAACGCTACGTGCATTTTTTTGGAAAGGCGAAGCCTATTTTCGCATGGGGCTACTTCAACAAGCACTCATGTACTATGAAAGAGCTCTCTTTTCGACACGCTTTCAAACCATGCCGGAATATCCGTTAGCCGCTTATGGTGCAGGTTATGTGAATTTTTTGATGAATAATTTTTCGCAGGCTGTTCGATATTTTACAACGGTTGTTCAAAACAGAAATCAAGTTAGCGTTGCAATTTTAAATGATACTTATCTGCGTTTGGGAGACGCATTTTATATGCAAAGAATGCCAAACGAAGCGTTACGAAATTATGAATTAGCCATTCAATTAAATCAACCGGACAGAGATTATGCGTTGCTTCAAAGAGCCGTTGTACAAGGAGTTTTGGGAAGAACTGATGCAAGAATAGCGACACTTCAGATTATACTCAACGAACATCCGAATTCGCCTCTGATACCGAGAGCCCTTAACGAATTGGCAAGTTCGCATTTGGTTTTAAGCAATGACGCAAGAGCCCTTGAGTATTTCCAAATGCTTTCGACCAACCATCCAAGATCAAGTTTAGGAAAGGTCGCTTTGCTTAGACAAGGTTTGATTCATTTCAATGCAGGAAGAAACGATGAGGCTATCGCAGTGTTTGAAAGAGTCGTTGTCGAACATCCTGGAACTGCGGAGGCAAGAGAGGCTTTGATGAGTTTGCGAAACATTTATATCGCCCTAAACAGGGCCAATGATTTCTTTGCGTTTGTGAACAGAATTGGAGCAAATATCAATGAAGACGCACAAGATTCAATAGCTTTCTCGGCCGCTGAAAATCGCTATTTGGAGGGCGATTGCCTTGGAGCGATGCCATCGTTAAGAAATTATTTGGAAAGATTTCCGGAAGGTATTTTTGTTACGGAGGCAACGTTTTATTTAGCCGACTGCGAAATGCGAGGTGGCAATATGCAGCAAGCAAGGAGATACTTTTTGGCCGTGATTGCTCGTCCGGAATCGGTTTTTACGGAACGCTCAATTATCAATGCTGCAAGAATTTCATTCGATTTGAATGACTTTCAAGAAGCATCCCGACTTTTCACGCTTTTGGCGGAATTTTCGGAAGTTCCGGCAAATATCAACATGGCAATCATTGCTATTTTACGTTCCGAAATTCGTTTGGGTAACGATCAAAATATCATAACAGCCGCTCGAAACGTATTGAATTTAGAGCAATTGTCTGATGATATTCGAGACGAAGCCAATCACGCTATCGCCACATCTGCACAGCGTTTAGGACAAAACCAACTGGCTACCGAAACCTTTGCTTTATTGCGAAATTCTAGAAACAGTGAATTTGCAGCACAAGCACGTTATTTCGAAATTGAAAGTTTGTTTGCTAACGGCGAATTTGATTTGGCGGAACAAAGAATCTTCGAATTCATCAGTGAAGTGCCGTCGAGCCAATATTTTTTGGCAAGAAGTTACATCATTTGGGGCAGAATTTATGCCGAAAGAGGAAACTTTTTGCAAGCCAGACAAACGTTCCAAAGTATTATTGACAACTATGATGTCGAAGATGACGGTATTATTGAAACCTCCAGACGAGAGCTTCAAAACGTATTAGATAGAGAAGCCCAAATTCGAGCCGACGAAGACAGAAGACGTGCTACGGAAGGTGCCGACGAAGATGAAATTATATCAATTCATGATTTTTTCTAACCCGTCATTCCTGCTAACCCGTCATTCCCGCGTAGGCGGGAATCCCCCAACCACAGCGGGACGACACAAATAGTAAGGGGATTCCTGCCTACGCAGGAATGACAACTAAAAAATCTTTAACACAGTAAAACTAAAGAAAAATGAAAAAAATACTCACAACAACATTCGCATTCCTTCTAGCCAACAGCGTGCTGTCACAAGCCCACAACGAACAAGTAACCGTTGTTGCACCGCATCAGCCGGTATTGATAGGCGAATTTAGGAAAATCAACATTTCTCCACAGACCATTGATAGCGTCTTAGTGCCGAGAGCAATAAGTTACAGTATTTTTAGTCGCCAAGTTCCGACGGTATTCCCCATTGATAACATCAGACCCGCGAGAATTGCAGGCGAACCACTTTCCGTACTTTCACCGCTTCATGCACGAGCCGGATTTGGAAATTACAACACGTGGTATGGCGAATTGTTCTACGGAAGTGGGCGTTCTAGAAATTGGGAATATGGCACACACCTTAAACATCGTTCGTCGCACGGCAGATTTAGTGGACACGAAGTTCCGTTTAATAACTCGGTAAATTTAATTCGATTGTTTGGAAACTACTTTGGTAGCAATGTTTTGCTATCAGCAGATTTTCATTATGATAGACGACGAGTCTCGGCGTATGGTGCGGATAGTATATTTATGCAATTCGATCCAGGCTCTTTTGACGAAATTTTTTACAAGAGAGTTTTTAATAATCTTGGTGGAAGTATAGGTTTTTCCGACAATCAAACCGAGGTTATTGGGTTTAGATACAGTGGAAGATTTAATATTGATAATATCCAGTCCAATCATAGAGGCAATAGTACAAACGCTAATGAATTATCGCTTGGTTTTTCCGGAAATATCAATCAAACCTTTGCGATGTTTCGCCCAAATTTGGATCGAATTACCGTCGGACTTGATGCGTCTATGGATTGGCATAGATTTGAGGAAAGAAACTTGCCGGATTGGTTTCCAGGAGATCCGTACACTCTCAGTTCAACGATGCTTCAATTTCGTCCTTACGGAAAATTTTATTTAGGACAAACCGAATTGTCAGTAGGTTTGCAAGTAAATATTTTTGATGAGCCGGTAGGTGGAGTGTTGCCGTTGGAAACAGAAACACAAACCGCATTTTTTCCTACAATTCACGCAAGGATAAACCTGCTTGAAAACATACTTTCCGTTCATTTGGGAATGGACGGGAATGCCAAGTACTCAACATTTAGAAGAATCGTTGAACGAAATCCATTTGTAGTTTCATCTCGCCATGGGTTTTGGGGGCAGAGCATTATCTACCCAATAGAGCGACGCAGAGAATATTATCTTGGACTAAACACGACATTAAGCCGAAGAATGGATTTTTCGGTGCGAGGAAGTTTTATTGATTATAGAAATATGCTGAATTTTCTTGATGATATGGTTGTGACTTCCCTCATTGGTGATATTAACCGAACTCCATTTTTCATACCAAGCGCAGACAATGTAAATATCGTACGACTTCAAGCCAATTTGAATTATCAGTTGGATGATAGAGTTTCTGTTTCGGCAATGGCTCGCTGGAACTCTTACGACAGAAGCGACATCCTTTATATGCCCACATTCGAAGCAAATTTAGCCGTTCGATACAATATTGAAAACAAAATTATTTTGAGAACGCAGTTGGAGATCAACGCAGGCAGGCAATATACGGTACTTCCTACTAGTGGTTGGGCAGGACCGTTTGAAATCAACACATTTAGTCCAATCGTAGATTGGAGCATCGGTGCGGAATACCGTTTTAACAGACGTTGGGGAGCGTTTGTTGAGTTTAACAACATACTCAATCAGCGTTATCACCATTGGTTTAATTACCGCTCGTTCGGTACGAATTTCCTCATTGGAGCAACGTTTAATTTGTAGTCCGTCATTCCCGCGAAGGCGGGAATCCCCCAGACACAGCGGGGCGACACAAATAGCAAGGAGATTCCCGCCTACGCGGGAATGACAACCGAAAATCATAACCATTTGCAAATAGTCACAAACATATCAAGTTTCCCAAAGGACTTACAAACAGTCGCAACAGTCGGTATCTTCGACGGTGTCCACCTCGCACATCGCCTGCTTTTAGACGAGTTGAAACGCAAGGCACAAGAATACTCCGCCACATCGGTCGTGATCACATTCGACAAACATCCTTGCGAAGTGATTGCTCCTGAACGCTACAGAAAAGAAGTTTTTTTGCTAACAACGTTAGACGAAAAAATAGAGCTGTTTCGAGAAATCGGAATTGACTATGTGGTTGTGTTGCCGTTTACAAAAGACTTTGCAGCGTTGTCGTATGCCGATTTTATTGAAAATATGACAGTGAACTATATTCGTCCAAAGTTGATTTTGGTTGGATTTAATCATAATTTCGGAAAAGAGCGTCAAGGTAATTTTGAAAAGTTGCAGGAGTTAGCGATAAAACACGATTTTGAAGCCGAAATTTTTCCCGAACAACATTTTGAAAACGGACAGAAAGTTAGCTCGTCTGAAATTCGAAAATTGATTTTGTCCGGAGATATTGAAAAAGCCAGTCAACTGTTAGGTCGTCATCCCGAGCGCAGTCGAGGGATCCCCTTGATGCATGGGGATATTTCGACTGCGCTTCGCTCCGCTCAACATGACGGTGCGATAGCAGAAAATCTAAAACACATCAGGCAACAGATTCCTGAAAATGTGAAGTTGGTTGCGGTCTCAAAAACCAAGCCTATTGCGGATTTAGAAGAAGCATACGCAGCAGGTCAGCGAGATTTTGGCGAAAATAAAGTACAAGAATTGGTTGCGAAACAACCGCATTTGCCAAACGATATTCGCTGGCATTTTATCGGACACATGCAAACCAACAAAGTCAAATTTATCGCACCATTCGTGCATCTGATACACGGTGTAGATAGCTTGAAGTTGCTCAAAGAGATCGACAAACAGGCTCAAAAAAACAACCGAATTATAGACTGTCTGTTGGAATTTCATATTGCCGAGGAAGAAACCAAATTCGGTTTGAATTTACAAGAGGCAGACCAAATTTTGTCGTCAACCGTAGGGGCGGGGTCCACCCGCCCCAATAACCATTTGCCTCAACCGCAAATTCAAATTAAGGGCGGGCAGACCCCGCCCCTACAGAACGTCCGTATCTGCGGCATAATGGGTATGGCAACATTCACAGACAACGCCGAGCAAATTCGCCGTGAATTTCGAAATCTGCATCAAATTTTCCAAATTTTGAAAGAAAAGTATTTTGCAGATCAGCCACATTTTTGCGAAATTTCCATGGGAATGTCCGACGATTTTCGGATTGCGATAGAGGAAGGGAGTACCATGATTCGCATTGGTAGTACGATTTTTGGAAACAGGAAAAGTCAATTGCAAGCGGATTCCTCGCTTCGCTCGGAATGACAAGCGTTATATGAGGGTAGTGGAGGGAAAAATGGGAGCGGCAAAGCCGCTCCCATTTTTCCCTCCCTTTCTTTTCCTTAATCATCGTCATGTCGAACGTAGCGAAGCGAAGTGAGACATCTGTTTGCAATTTTAATACCATCGCCACGCCGAGCCTGCTTATTATACTAACGCCAAACACAACTTATACAACATACGCGCCCCAACATTAGCATCCCATTCATCCGAACCACACCCAACCTCACAAAGATCGAAACCAACGATATTTCGTCCCGAATTTTTTAGAAGCTTGATCAAAAAAATCGCTTCATTATAGCTTAATCCGCCCGGAACGGGAGTCCCCGTGTTTGGACAATATTCGCGAGACAACACGTCAATATCAAAACTGATATACACATTTTTTGGCAATGCTTGAATAATTGCCCTGCATTGCTCTTGCCATGTGTATCCCGAAAATGTGGCTTCTTTCAGAGCAAAATCATTGAATTGTACGATACGCTCATCATTGTTTGCCAAATCAATTTCATCTTGACAAACATCACGAATGCCTACTTGCACAAGTTTTTTCACAAATTTAAATTGCAAGGCATTGAACATAATCGATGCATGTGAATATGTAAACCCTTCGTAAGCTTTACGCAAATCGGCATGTGCATCAAAATGTAAAATTCCGAAATCATCATAAACTTCCGAAAGGGCTTGAATATAACCCAAAGGCGAACTGTGATCGCCACCAACCAAACCGACTTTTTTGCCGTTTTTCAAATGCGATTCACAAAGTTTGTAAACATAAGTATTGACAATTTCGCAGGCTTTATTAACAGCGTCCAAATCGTTTTGTTTTGGGTTTTTTCCGCGTTCCAAATCGGCGATAATTTGCTCGGCAAGTTTGCGATAGGTTTTGTTGGCTTCAACAATCGTATCACTCAAAACCTCTGTTCCGATACGGGTTTCCCAAGCACGTTCGACATCAAAATCGAAAAAATCCATTTGTAATGAAGCCTGTTTTATGGCTTCCGGTGCTTTTGAAGTTCCGGCACGATACGATGTTGTAACATCCCAAGGAACAGAAACTAACACAATCTCGCTTTCCTCGATTGTGTAAGGAAAACCGAAGAAGTTACCGTTTGGAATTGCGATGTTATTTGGGTCGAACATAAACAAATTGGACATATTTTAGCACAAAGATACGATTTTTTTTTGTATCTTTGCATCAAAAACAACATGAAGATAGCAGTCGTCGGTGTAACCGGACTTGTGGGAACGGTAATGCTAAAGGTTTTAGAGGAATTCGGATATGATAAAATCGAATTATTGCCTGTTGCTTCGGCACGGTCTGTGGGGAAGACAGTAACTTATTTTGGAAAGAATTATTCGGTAATCAGCATTGAAGACGCTGTTGCAAAACATCCCAAAATAGCAATATTTTCAGCAGGTGGAGCGATTTCGCTGGAATATGCACCAAAATTTGCAGAGGTTGGAACATTTGTTATTGACAATTCTTCAGCGTGGCGAATGAAGCCCGAAGTACCTTTGGTTGTGCCGGAAATCAACGCTTCGACCATAACCAAAGACACAAAAATTATTGCAAATCCCAATTGTTCGACCATACAAATGGTGATGGCTTTGGCACCGTTGCACTGGAAATATGGAGTTAAACGTGTGGTGGTTTCAACGTACCAATCCGTTTCCGGAACAGGTGTTGAAGCAGTCCGTCAGTTGAAAGATGAGACCGCAGGACGTGAAACCCCAAAAGTTTATCCGCATCAAATTCATCTCAATGTATTTCCTCACGGTGGAAACTTCAATGCTGACGGCTATACGACTGAAGAACAAAAATTAGTTGACGAAACTCGCAAAATCCTTGCTGCACCTGATATGCGGATTACCTCTACTGTTGTGCGTGTGCCTGTAATCGGAGGACACAGCGAAGCCGTGAATATTGAATTTGAGCGCGACTTCGAATTGAGCGATGTGCAAAAACTGCTATTCGAATTTCCCGGCGTAGAGGTGATGGATGATCCGAAAAATAACTTGTATCCGATGCCGTTGCATTGCGAGAATAAAAACGAAACCTTTGTAGGGCGAATCCGTAGAGATTTCTCTAATCCGAATTCTCTGAATCTTTGGATTGTTGCGGACAATCTCCGAAAAGGCGCCGCTACAAATGCCGTCCAGATTGCGAACTATCTAATGGAACAGAAAATAATATGAGATGGTCGTCATTCCGCGGTAGGGCGGAATCCCCCCATAGCAAGGGGATTGCGGGTCAAGCCCGCAATGACAATTAGCCCATCGAATAGCAATAATAAAATAAAATAAAAAAAAACATGAAAAAACACATCTTCACCTTCGCATTTGTGATTGCCGCAATGGCGATCAATGCACAGACCAGAACCATCAACCTTCCTGCTCCGCAAAGAACCGGCGGAATGCCTTTAATGGAAGCTTTAGACAATCGTATGACGCATCGAAATTTTTCGGATAGAGCATTGTCACCACAACAGCTTTCCAACTTACTTTGGGCTGCTTCGGGCGTGAATCGCGATGATGGAAGCAATAGAATGACAGCACCAACAGCCGGAAACAGCCAGCAAATGGTGATTTTTGTTGCTTTGCCAAATGCTGTATACCGCTACTTTCCGCAAACTCACGAATTGCGGCTTCATGTTGAAGGCGACCATCGTGCTGCGTTTGGCAGACAAGCGTTTGTTGCTACGGCTCCTGTAGTTATCGGTATTGTTGCAGATTGGAATAGAATGGAGCGTTGGGGTTCAAACAAAGCAGAGAAGATGAGATATAGCCATACCGATGCCGGCTATGTGTCGCAAAATATTTACTTGTGGACGGCTTCCGAACGCATGGGATCGGTCGCTATTGGTAACTTTGATCAAAGAGTATTTACGACTGCATTGGGACTTGGTTCGAACTACTACCCTGTGTTAAATCACGCTGTAGGGTTTATTGCAAACTAAAAAAAAAATAGGGGCGACACAATGTGTCGCCCCTATTTTTTTTGCCAATTATTCGACAGTAACAGATTTCGCCAAATTTCGTGGTTGATCAACGTTGCAACCTTTTAGTGTTGCGATGTGATATGCGAGTAGCTGTAGTGGAATACAGGCCAAAATCGGCACAAGCATTTCTTCCGTTTCGGGAATTTCTATACAAAAATCAGAGATGTCTTTTACTCTTGTATCGCCTTCTGTAACGATAGAAATGATGCGTGCTTTGCGTGCTTTTACTTCTTGGATATTACTTACAATTTTGTCGTAATACCCTTTGTTTGTTGCAATCACAACCACAGGCATTTCCGAGTCAACCAAAGCAATGGGACCGTGTTTCATTTCTGCAGCAGGGTAGCCTTCGGCGTGAATATACGAAATCTCTTTGAGTTTCAAAGCACCTTCGAGAGCTAACGGATAATTGTAACCACGTCCGAGATACAGGAAATTCCTCGAATAAGTGAATATTTTGGAAAAATCCATAATGTGGTCGTTCAGCTTTAACGTTTTCTCAATTTTTTCGGGTATTTCCGAAAGGCTTTTGATGATTTCCAGATAGCGTTCTTTGCTGATAGTTTTTGCCTCTTTTGCTAAAGCCAACCCGATCAATATGAGTGCTGTTACTTGTGCCGTGAATGCCTTTGTAGATGCCACACCGATTTCCGGGCCCGCATGTGTATAGGTTCCACTATCAGTCAAACGTGGAATAGAGGAGCCTACAACATTACAGATTCCATAGATAAATGCACCCTCTTTTTTCGCCAGTTCAATTGCTGCAAGTGTATCTGCAGTTTCGCCCGATTGCGAAATAGCAATGACCACATCATCTTTGTAAATAGGCGGATTGCGGTAACGGAATTCGGAAGCATACTCCACTTCAACCGGAATTCGTGTCAACTCTTCAATGATGTATTCGCCTACAAGTCCGGCGTGCCAAGATGTTCCGCATGCCACAATCAAAATTCGGCGGGCGTTAAGAAATTTATCTTTATTGTCGATAATTCCCGAAAGGGAAACCTGTGTGAGGTCTGCCGAAATTCGTCCGCGCATACTGTCGTGAAGTGTTTTCGGTTGTTCAAAAATTTCTTTCAGCATGAAATGCGGAAAATCGCCCTTTTCCAATGCTTCCAAACTAAGTTCGAGAGTCTGTATGCGAGGTGTTTTTTTGACGTTTTTTAGATTGGTGATTTGCATTTTTTTTCCACGTTCCAAAACCACCACTTCTTCATCATTGAGATATACAACATCTTTGGTATATTCGATAATTGGAGAAGCATCCGAGCCCAGCAAAAACTCGTCTTTGCCAACGCCGACGACCAAAGGACTTCCTTTGCGAGCTGCAATTAGCATATCGGGATTTTCCTTGCTTAAAATAGCAATAGCATACGCACCGACAACTTGCGATAGTGCCAGCTGAACGGCTCGTACCAAATCCGTTTTTTCATTGACTTGAATATAGTCGATAAGTTGCACCAAAACCTCGGTATCCGTATCGCTTTGAAACGTACGCCCTCTCGACATCAATTCCTCTTTGAGAACGTTATAATTTTCAATAATTCCGTTGTGTATAAGTGCTAAACACTCGTTTTCGGAAAAATGCGGATGAGCATTCTTGTCGTTTGGTTCACCATGTGTAGCCCAACGTGTATGGGCAATCCCGATGGTTCCGGAAATATTTTTGTCGCTGACAAAGTTTTCCAAGTCTGTAACTTTTCCTTTGGATTTATAAACATTGAGATCGCTATTATCGCTAATTAATGCAACACCAGCACTGTCGTATCCGCGATACTCTAAACGTTTCAAGCCTTTTATTAGGATTGGATAGGCTTGTTTTTTTCCGATATAAGCTACGATTCCACACATATTATTTTTGTTCTTCTTGTGTATTTGGGTTCGGTGTTTCTGATGCTTCAGACGATGTTTGCACTTTCTTTTCCGGTGTTCGCGGCAATGCGTTCATCCAACGTTGAACAAACCATGTTTCCAAAACAGTGAAAACAAGATAGTAGAGGATGAAATTGAGTAGAAATGCCATTGCATTTGTTCGTATGGCAAACACGTATATTGCCAAAACAACCATGTAAATGAACATTTTGGCATATTTAGCAATTTGATACTGTTTTAGCAGTGTAGCGGGTTTATGCTGTGCGAACTTAGATATAAATCCAAACAGCAACCACTGCACACCAATAATAAACAATAAAAGGATAGGCCATAACGGATACATATTTTCTGACCAAAAATGCTGTGCTAACGAGGAAACAACCATCAATACAGCACCTGTAATCAGAAGATTTCTTGTGTATTTTCTTACAGGTGAAACGGAATTCATAAATAACTATTTTTTGTTTTGTGTTTTGACTTCTCTTGGATTCATTTTGCAGTGTCCGTGCAATACAGCACCGGTTTCTATAGAGAGTTTATCGGTATGGATGTCTCCGATTACGGTTGTTGTTGCTTTGAGTGCCAAATGTTGTTCTACTTCAACTGAGGCGTTGATTTGCCCTTCGAACTCGCCGTTTTGACAAGTGATTTTACCGGAGACATTTCCGCCTTGTCCAACGATGAGGCGTCCTTTAGTGGAAATGCTTCCGTCGAAAGTACCGTCAATACGGATGTTTCCGGATGTGTGAAATTCTCCTTTCACAACTGTTCCTGCACTGATAATGTTGTAGGAGTTGAGTGTTTCTGTTTCTTTTGCCATGGTTAAAGATTTATGAGTTTATGATACATGTTAGTTTCCTCTTGCCCATCTTCTTTGAATTGCAAGTGCTTCCGCAATCGTGATGCGTTGTCCATCTATAAATGCTACGACATACGATTCTCTGCCGGCATCTAAAATTCTTTGGTTAAGCCTACGAGCTTCATTGATGTCTTGAAAATCACCCATTGTGAATTTAAAAAGTCCGTCATGATCCAAGAAGTAGGTGAGTTCCACTTCAGGTGCTGCGTTCATGAAATCGCTGAACAAATAAAGTGGAAATTCCGGCGCTTGTCTAAATGCTGCGATTTGAACTCTAAACCACAGACCTTCTCTGTTAAGCGGACAGTTCTCGTGAACTTCGTAATCTTCGCCGAGATTGTTGACTCTATTCGGATCGATAAGACGGATAGTAGCACGACGGTTGAGAGCATGTTCAGCTTCTGTTTGCGCATTTCTAATCAATGGCTCAGAATGTGAAGCGGCTCTTGTAGTCAAACGACTTTCATCAAATCCTTGTCTGCGGAGATAATTCAAAATTGAATTCATACGACGTTGGGTCAGAGCGAGGTTATATTGAAAAGAACCACGTTCATCGGCGTGAGTTACGATTTCAAACAAAAGGTGTGGATTATTGGCTGCAATAACAACCATTCGATCCAATTCGCGATGACCATCTCTGATAATATCGTATCGGTCGAAATCGAAAAAGATATTGTTAACAAACACCTCTTCTCCGATTTCAGAAAGTTTGGGGAAACGTTCAAAAATTACGTAATCTTGTGTTATTACGGTTCTAACAACGTCTGACTGATTGATATGACTTGGCAAAAATGCAATGTCGCCCGAAACAAAATCTTGAAGCGTAATCTGGACCCTTGTGTTTGGTGCCAAATCGAAGTACGTCACATTCCCTGCCTCGTCGGTAAATCTTAATGTTTGTCTATCGTCTGAGGCTTCGATAAAAAGCGGTTGGTCAATAGGATGCCTTTGAGGGGTCAGGTCTATTTCCGCATCTTCGATAGGAAATGTTCTGTGAGCAATGAGGCCGGGCGTTTCGTCTCTCCCCACATCTGCCAAAGGAAAGTCGGGTTCTTCACCGAATAGAAAATCCAAAATTCTTGCTGTTTTCGGAAACGAATAAATTGCTTCTGAATGTCCGAAACCAAGGTATCTACTGCTGGTGAAAAAAATGCGGTCGATGTCCGGAGAAATAACCAGTGTATGATCATCAAACGAGCTATTGATAGGAGCTCCGAGATGCTGAACTCGTGTGAAATTCCCATAGCGATCTGCAAATGCAACGTAGATATCCAGTCCTCCGAATCCGACATGTCCGTTTGAAGAAAAGGCGATTGTTTCATCGTTGATCCAAACCGGGAATACTTCATCGCCCGGAGTGTTTATTAAATTTCCAAGATTTACCGGCACATCCCAGTCCGGATTAGTGATGATAGGCTCTTCAGTTTGTCCGCTTCCTCTTGTAGGGGTGTCAACTCTTGTAGTCATCCAAAGATCGCTTCCACCGTATCCTTCGGCAGCCTTTGCTGCAAAAATAAGTCGTCTTCCATCCGGAGAAATTGCCGGATGTTTAACCATATTTGTCGCACCAATCCCATTGATGTGAAATCTTTGAGGAATTGACCAAACGCCATTTCGGAAAGAGGTTGTGAAAATCTCACAGTTTCCATCGTTACAACGCTGGAAATATCCGATTCGGTTCACGGGATCCCAACTAAGCGCCCCATCGTTAACATCAGCATTCCAAATATTAGAACTCAAAGGCATTGGATTTTGCCAAAGGAGAGAATCCTGACATAATGTGGCTTGCCACAGATGCGAAAACCCGTGTCCGGTTCGCAGGTCGGTTTTGGCAGGGCTCACACGTTGCGATGAACTGAAAATCAATCTATCTTCAACAATTGTCATACCACGTTGAGAAAATGATGTGGCAATGCGATCTTGTCGTTGGATTTCACCTGCAATAATCACGGGCAAGGTGTCGGACTGAGCTAAACCAAATCTTGCAGATGCCAAGCGATTTTGAAGTAAAACATTCGCAGTATCTTGTTTGAGTAGTATCTCATATAAGACTTCCGCTTTTTGATAATTTGCGGTTCTCAGTAGTGCATCGCTATAAGATGTGAGGAAGCCGATTTCACGATTTCCGTTATCCCAAACCGCTCTGAAATAGACCACCGCTTCAACGGGATTATTCAATCTGCGTTGAGTTTCTCCAAGTCTTTCACGTAGATGCATTCTGAAAGGACCTTCTGCTTCTCGATGGAATGCGCGATCGTAATAACCGAAAGCTTTGAAGTAGTACCCGCTTTCAAATGCTTCATTAGCAATGTTAGTCAATCTGTTGATCCGCCCTCTTTGAGATCGCAGCTCTTGCTGTGCAACAAGAGGCTCTGTTAGGAAAACGCAAAAAATGATGGTCAGGGCTAAAGTAAATATGTGTTTCTTCATAGTGTTCAGATGTATGGTGACTACACCGTTTTTTTGTATTAACCGACAAAGATACGATTTTTTTGCAACAAAACAAAGTTTTTCTCATTTTTTCTCAGGATTTGGTAAATTCAATAATTTTTCGTAACTTTGCAAAAAAAATATGCCCTCTGCAGAATGGAGAACCCCAAGATTTTATACGCAAATCAAGAGATGTTTCCCTACACGAAGGAATCACCGTTAGCTTTGACAGCACTGAATTTTCCACAGTATGTATCAGAAAACGAGAACGAGATTCGTGTATTTATGCCGAAATATGGCACAATCAACGAACGTAGAAATCAACTGCACGAAGTGATTCGTCTCTCGGGTATGAATATCGTAATCAATGATGTTGACTATCCGCTGATTGTAAAAGTTGCCTCGTTGCCCAGTGCTAAAATGCAAGTTTATTTTGTGGACAACGAAGATTTTTTTAACAAAAAAGGACACCTTGATAGAACCGGAAAGCCTTACGACGATACAGCTGTCAAACTGATTTTTTTCGCAAGGGGTGTTGTTGAAACAACGATGAAATTGAGTTGGAAGCCCAATATTGTGCATGCAAAAGGATGGTTTTCTAGTTTACTACCGCTTTACATTCGTCGGTTTTATAAAAGCAATCCGATGTACAAAGATGTGAAAGTTGTTATCTCGCTTCACAACGAAACATTCAAAGGGAAAATCAACAAAAAATTGATCAACAAGCTCAAGTTCGATAAAATTCCGGTAAAAGACCTGGAACGTTACGACGAAACGACGTATCTTGATCTTATGAAAGCCGCAATAGACTTGGCAGACGGAGTTATTGTCGCCGAAGAAGGTGTTGCACCCGAACTCATCGCACATGCAAAAAAAACACGAACGCCCATGATGCCTTACAAAGGCGAAGAAACTTTTTTTGCCGACAGTACAAAATTCTATAACAAAATTCTTTCAAAATAGGCGTTTGGCGCTTGTTTACAAAAAAAATACCAATGACTGTTTTTCAACGTATGCAAAATAACCTTTTTCTTCGCTTTCTCGTTCTCGCATGTGCGTTTTCTGTGATTTTTTCGTCTTGTAGAAAAGATTTGACCTCTATGATTGGTAGTGATCTTCAGCCTGAAAATGAATTTATCGGAGCTCATTTTAACAGTTGGGATGCAAGTTTGCGTTTGGTCGCTTATACGATCGAAGACCTGCCCGGTATAACCAGCGGAGGTAATTTTTTTGCATTGGGAAGTTTCAAAGATGCGACTTTCGGAACAATCTCGGTTGATTTGATTTCACAAATTGACGAAATGTTTCGCTGGGATACTGTGCCTAATCCTGCTGATATTGTAGGCATTGATTCAGTTGTCATGATTTTGATCTATGCAGATGTGTATCCGTTTCAGGAAGTAGGCGAAGAGGTGCACCCTTTTACAGTAAGCATCGGCGAATTGGCAGAGCCACAACTTATTGATGCATGGACTCTGGACAGAACGTATTTTAGTAATGATTATCGTGCACAAATAGGTGGTGGCGGAACGATAGTGTCAGGTTTGGAAGTTCGTCCGAATCTTCGGGATTCAATAAACATTTATGCAACGGTAAGAAATCACAACGATACGGAAGATTCAATCATACGAAATCATGACGATACGGGGGATTCAATCCGAGAAAGACGTCATGTTCCAACTTTGCGGATCCCGATTTATACTGCCAATAATCCAAATATCATGGGTAGGGATTTTGGAGAGAGGCTTTTGGAGACGAGTGCAAGACTTTTACCTCAAAGCCAAAGCATTGATAGCGGTGCATCGTTTTTAAGTGAAATCCCCGGATTGTATATCCGCACACATCCGGAACTGGTCGAAGGGAGAGGAAATATCGTCACCTTTGATTTTACCGGAAATATCATTGTGCCGCAAATCCAAGTTCACTACAGATACATAAGAAGGAGAGACAATGCACCTGATACTGTCGTCTCCAGGGTGAAGTTGTATTCTATCGACTTTTGGAATAGCATGACTTACAATTTTATCAACATAGATCGTTCTACTGCTTCTTCGCCAGATTTAAGAGATCAGCTCGTTGATTCGACTTTGGGGCAAAATATGGTCTTCCTTCAATCGTTTTTCGGATCGCTCGTTCGTGTCGAGATGCCTGACATTCGTGATTTCGCTAACAACCTTGCCTTTGATTCGGTTGGTAACCCGATGAGAATGGTTATCAACCAAGCCAGCTTGGTTTTGACTCCTTCGTCAAATGGACGTTTCACTCCGGCAGCATCGTTTGGTATTGGTGTTTGGACAGACACCACTATTCAAGACACCGTGATGCACATAAACCAACCACCAATTGATCGTGACCTTAGGATACATCAAAATATCCGCGATCATAGCCTTGCTGTTGGTGGAGGTCACGATACAAGAGGAGGAAGAAACGAATATCGTATTTTCTTAACACGACACATTCAAAACCTTTTGTTGGATCCTGATGCGGAAAACGCTTCGTTGACCATCTTTCCAAACAATCGTCATCTCTTTCCGAATATTACTTCAATTTATGGCCCCGGACTTCCTTTAGATGACAATCGGCGTATGCGTTTGGAAATTGTTTATACGCTTATACCGAAATAAATAGTCTGTTCTGCAATATAGCAGGCAGATTCCTCAGTCGCTCTGCTCCTTCGGAATGACAGCGATTATGGGGAAAGAAAGAGAAAAAGGCGGTGCGACAAAGTCGCACCGCCTTTTTCTCTCCCCTCTTTTGAAAACGCCCGTCATCCCGAACGCAGTGAGGGATCTGCTTGCTATCAACTGTACACCTTCGGTTCGATCTGCCCTGTTGCAACTAACAGCCCGTTCATAGCTAAGGCTTCCATTTCACCTTCGCCCGGATGTACATAGATTTGTCCGAGATGTTTGATTCGCTCGGAAACAGCTTCAACAAAAGGTTTTCCGTAAGCAATACCACCGGTCAAAATAATCGCATCTACTTCGCCTTTCAAAACGGTTGACATTGCACCGATTTCTTTTGACACTTGGTAAGCTAATGCATCTTGAATAAGAGTCGCTTTTTGATCGCCGGCAGTTGCTGCTTTTTCAACCTCATAGGCATCATTTGTGTTCAAATAAGCAACGTATCCGCCTTTTCCGGTAATCATTTTTTTGATGTCGTCGTGCGTATATTGACCGCTGAAACATGCTCTTGCCAATGCACCAACAGGCAAGCTTCCCGAACGTTCCGGAGAAAACGGACCATCGCCGTCAAGGGCATTATTTACATCAATAACTTGACCTTTTCGGTGTGCACCAACGCTGACCCCACCACCCAAATGGGCGACGATCAAATTCAGTTCTTCATACTTTTTTCCGATACTTTGGGCATAGATACGAGAAACTGCTTTTGAATTCAACGCATGAAAAATAGACACACGTTCAAACGCCGGATGTCCTGACACTCGTGCGATATCATCCATCTCATCAACGACAACCGGGTCGGCAATATAGGCTTTTGCACCGGAAATTGTTTTTGCAATATCGTCTGCAATCAAACCGCCCAAATTACTGGCATGCAAGCCTAATACACCTGCACGTAAATCGGTTTTCATAGCTTCGTTTACCTCGTAAACTCCCGATGTAATAGGCTTTATCAGGCCTCCGCATCCAATGACAACGTTGATGCTACTGATGTCGATCCCATCATGTTTGAGTTCGTCTAAAATAACTTTCTTGCGAAATTCATACTGATCAGTAATAGTCGGAAACGGTGCTAATTCTTCAGTAGGGTGTTTAATACTTTTCAAGAAAATTTGCTTGGAATTTACGAAAACCGCAATTTTCGTAGATGTTGATCCCGGGTTGATTGCTAAAATGTTAATTGTATCCATAATGTTAATTTTTTTGCAAAGGTACGAAAAAAAAAGATATTTAGCTTCCTCCGCCTCCTAATTCAGGCTCTTCATCTTCGTAGATATCTTCATATTCAAGGATTTCAGCGATGAGAGAAAGAACCCGAACATCGCTGCGGTTGTTGAGCCAAATCAAGGTTCGGTTATTCTTGAAATCATGAACATAAAACGTGCGAAAGCCTCTCCACCAGCCATGATGAAAGGCAACAGTTTGATCGTTATCGTTTAATTTCAGACGAAATCCCAAGCCGTAATCACGTCGATGTCTTTCGTCGAAAGGTCTGGCAGGCGTGAAAGCTAATTCCAATAATTCTCTCGAAATAAGTCTGTCGTTGTGCAACGCCTGATCAAATATAAACAAATCGCTTGCCGTCGCAAAAATACCTTTGTCGCCCATTACGCCGTCTAAATAATCCGGGTGTCGAGCGAAAAATCCGCGTCTGTTGTTGAAGTCATAACCTCTCATTGCACGATAAGTATCTCGTTTTTCCCATTCAAAAACATACGTGTTGTGCATGCCGAGTGGTCGAAAAATCCGGCTATTCATAAATTCAGGAAAAGACTGTCCGCTTACTGCCTCAATAATAGACGCCAAATACGCATAATTTGTGTTGTTGTAGTGAAATCGAGTGCCGGGATTGAATCGCAATCTCGCCCCTGTTCTTACTATCAATGGCGTGATATCAGCGTTAGTCATAAACTGACGAACATTCCAATTTTGGTGTGCTACGTGCATGTAATTCGGCAATCCCGAACGGTGTTGCAAAAGCTGTTTAATGGTTATTGTCTGAAACGGAAAGTCGGGGAGGTAGTTAACCACAGGATTGTTTATGTCTAATCTTCTTGCTTCGTACAACATTAAAATTGCTATGGCGGTAATGGGTTTGCTCGTTGATGCCAATTGAAAAATAGACGTGTCGGTCAGCGGTATTCGCCTCGTTCGTATGTCTTCAAAGCCAAAATAGGAATTAAACAAGACTCTCCCGTTTTCCGCATAAATCACGTGTCCATTGAAACGTCCTTCGGCGAAAGCTCTTGTCAAAATGTTATAAATTCGAGCATGTGTTGCCGAGTCGGCAGCAGTTTCTTTTCTAACTTCGACACAAACAGGTTCGTGATATATTATTCGTTCTCGCTCGATATTTGCGTAAAGTGAGAAGCCTCCTATTGCCAGTAAAACAAAGATTTTTTGATTTCTCGGCATATAAACAATCAGCCGAAGCAACTTGCGAATATATTTTTTCATTGAGTTTTTTTTCGTATCTTTGCACAAAAATAGTCAAAATAGTCAAACGATTTTTACACAACACTTATGAATTTTCAACAACCCAACGTTAAAAACTTCAAACGCTACACTGTTACAACTGCACTGCCTTACGCAAATGGACCTATTCATATCGGGCATTTGGCGGGCGTTTACGTGCCTGCAGATATTTATGTTCGCTATTTACGCTCCACAAATCAAGACGTTGTTTTTATCGGTGGAAGTGACGAGCACGGTGTGCCGATTACGATAAAAGCCCGTCAGTTGGGCGTTACACCGCAAGATATTGTCGATAAATATCATGAAATTATTAAAAAATCTTTCGAGGAATTTGGTATTTCACTTGATATTTATTCGCGAACAACAAACAAAATCCATCACGAAACCGCTTCCGAATTTTTCAAAAAACTTTACGACAACGGAAAATTTATTGAGAAAACAACGGAGCAATATTTTGATGAAGCGAACAATCAGTTTCTGGCAGACCGCTACATCACCGGCGAATGCCCGCACTGCCACAATCTCAATGCTTACGGCGATCAATGCGAACAATGCGGAACATCGCTAAATGCAACGGATTTGATCAATCCAAAATCTGCAATTAGTGGAAACACGCCGATTTTGAAAGAAACAAAACATTGGTATTTGCCTTTGAATGAATATGACGATTTTTTCAAACAGTGGATTTTGGAAGAACATAAAGAGTGGAAGCCTAACGTTTACGGGCAATGCAAATCATGGATTGATATGGGATTGCAACCTCGTGCGGTCACGCGTGATTTGGATTGGGGTGTAAAGGTTCCGCTCGAAAACACTGACGGCAAAGTGCTGTACGTTTGGTTTGACGCACCTATTGGCTACATTTCGGCAACAAAAGAATTGCGTCCGGATTGGGAAAAATACTGGAAAGACGAAGAAACGAAACTGCTACATTTTATCGGAAAAGATAACATCGTGTTTCATTGCATCATTTTTCCTGCGATGCTGAAAGCCGAAGGCTCGTATATTTTGCCTGAAAATGTGCCCGCAAATGAATTTTTGAACTTGGAAAACGACAAAATTTCCACATCAAGAAATTGGGCGGTTTGGTTGCATGAATACCTGTTGGAATTTCCAAATCAGCAAGATGTTTTACGTTATGTGCTCACGGCAACCGCACCGGAAACTAAGGATAACGATTTTACGTGGAAAGATTTTCAAACACGAAACAACAGCGAACTGTTAGCTATTTTTGGAAATTTCGTCAATAGAACGATCGTTTTGATTGATAAATATTACGAAGGTAAAGTTCCCGAATGCATGGAATTAACGGCACTTGACAAAGAAATCATTGAGGAAATTAAAACTATTCCGCAAAATGTAGCGAGTTGCATCGAGCATTACAAATTCCGTGAAGCCCTTACGGAAATGATGAGTTTGGCACGTGTCGGGAATAAATATCTGACAGAGACCGAGCCTTGGAAACTTCAAAAAACCGAGCCGGAACGTGTAAAAACCATTCTGAATTTGAGTTTGCAGGTTTGTGCAAATTTGGCAATTATTTGTGAGCCGTTTTTGCCGTTTACAGCAGAAAAAATCAACCGCATGCTCAATCTCTCTCCACAAAAATGGGCGGAAGCCGGACGTGTGGATTTAGTTCCAACAAGGCATCAAATCAACAAAGCCGAGCATTTATTTTCGAAAATCGAGGATGAACAAATCGCTGTTCAAATGGAAAAATTGAAACAGTAAATGTTATTTTGCAAAATGGGGTCGCAATTTTTCAGCAAACCATTCAGGGCAACGGCAAGGTTTCATCGTTTTTGAATCTACAAAGACAAGTGTTGTTGTCCCTTTGTTTAAAAGTTCGCCCTGTTCATTGTAAATTTCGTACTTGTGCAATAATTTTGTAATCGGCATTTCGACCAACCACATTTTAACTGTTAATAACTCATCGTAACGTGCAGGCTTCTTATATTCAATGTGCATCTCCTTACAAGGCAACATCACGCCACGTTTCTCCATTTCGGAATATGTTGTTCCGAGGTCGCGCATACTTTCGTTTCGTGCCACTTCATAATATGCAGGATAATTTCCATAATAAACGTAACCCATCTGGTCGGTTTCGGCATAACGGGGTCTGAGTTGAGTTTCAAAACGATACATAAAAAGCCTACTTTTTTGCTGTAAATTTACAAATATTTTTCGAGAAAAACAAGTGAAAAATATTTTTTTTTTCAGAAATTTATTCACATCTTTGCAGTCTGAAAACAGACAACAATCCCGACACTTGTTTTTCACAATAATCAGGTGTAAAAATAACAACAAAGCAACTCACAAAAAGATAAGGTATGGAGAATGATCACAAGGTAGTATGGAAAAGATGCTTGGACATCATTCGAGACAACATTGGAGATCCGAAGAGTTTTAAGACGTGGTTTGAACCTATCAAGCCATTGCATTTGGATAAGGGTGTGCTAACCATTCAAGTTCCTTCTCAATTCTTTTACGAGTGGCTGGAGGAACACTATATTGATCTTTTGAAAAAAGTGATCAAGCGAGAATTAGGCACAGGCGGGCGTTTGCAATATAGCATTATCATGGATGCAACGGATTCGTTTCAAGTGAAAGCTCAATCCGGAAATCGCAAGGTTTTGGAAAATCCGTTTATCAAAATTCCGGTTACCGAAGATTCGATGCGGATGGACCCTTGGATTCGTGCGGGAATGCCGACAAAAACTAAAGTTAAATCGAATTTGAATTTCAAATATACGTTTGAAAATTTTATCGAAGGCGATTGCAACCGTTTGGCACGTTCTGCGGGTTACGCTATTGCGGAAGAACCGGGAAAAACATCGTTCAACCCGTTGTTTTTACATAGTCCGACAGGCTTGGGAAAAACACATTTGATGCATGCCATTGGTATTCAAACCAAAGAAAATTTTCCGGACAAAACCGTACTTTATGTTTCATCGGAAGAGTTCACACAACAATACGTTGAAGCAGCAAAAAATGGTGCCAAAAACGATTTTGCTCATTTCTATCAATCCATTGATGTGCTCCTGATTGACGATGTACACAAGCTTTCGGGACGCTCGGGAACGCAAGATCAACTGTTTCATATTTTCAACTATCTGCACCAAAACGGCAAGCAAATTATTTTGTCGTCTGATAAATCTCCGGTGGACTTAGTAGATATTGAAGCACGTTTGCTATCTCGCTTCAAATGGGGATTGGCAACAGATTTGGAGATTCCGGATGTGAAAACCCGCATCGAAATTTTGAAAAGTAAAATCAAAAATAACGGAGAAATAGACATCCCGAACGATGTGGTTGAATATATTGCTTACAGTATTTCGGCAAACGTTCGTGAATTGGAAGGTATTTTGAATTCTGTTTTGGCACAATCTATACTGAACAAACGTACGATTACACTGGATTTGGCACGTGATATGATCGACAAATTCGTAAAAAGTTCTGCAAAAGAAATTTCGATTGATTATATCAAAAATATAGTTTGCGATTATTTCCAAATTACGGTTGATGAAATCAATTCTCGCACACGTAAACGCGAAATTGTGCAAGCCCGACAATTGGCAATGTATTTTTCAAAAAAACACACCAAGTTTTCGTTGGCAAACATCGGTATGCAATGCGGAAACAAAGACCACGCAACGGTTTTGCATGCCTATCGCACGGTAACGGATTTATTAGACACCGACAAACAGTTCAAGGTGTATGTCGAGGAAATTGAAAAGAAAATAAAAGTTACTAATTAGGTTAATAACGGGAACCACTGCTTGAGAAAGTGGTGGTTTTTTTTCAGATGAACAAGCTTTTTCTCATACCTGCTACTATTGGAAATTCAAGTGTTTCAGATGTTTTGCCTGCGAATTTTCCGCAACACATCAATAGGTTAAAAACCTTTATTGTTGAGGACTTGCGAACTGCACGAAGATTTTTGCGGAGTGCAGGCTATATGCAAAATTTTGATGAAGTAAATTTTTTTGAGCTGAACAAACATACCGATAGACGTGAAATAGAAAACTATTTGAATACAATTTCAGAAGCTTCTATAGGTTTATTGTCTGAAGCAGGTGTGCCTTGTGTTGCGGATCCGGGTGCAGCAATTGTGGCACTAGCACATCGAAAGAATATACCGGTTGTGCCGTTGGTAGGACCTTCGTCAATACTTTTAGCGTTGATGGCATCGGGATTAAACGGACAAAATTTTTGTTTCAACGGCTATTTGCCGATTGACAGAAAAGATCGTGAACGAAAACTGAAAGATATAGAACAACAAGCCATTCAGAGAAATCAAACGCAAATTTTTATAGAAACACCGTATAGAAATAACCATTTATTTGAATCCATTTTGATGGTTTGTAATCCATCGACAAAGGTCGGAATTGCTGTAAACATCACGCAAGCAAATGCCATCCATCAAACCAAAACGGTTGCCGAGTGGAAAAAGCAAACGATTGACTTACATAAACAAAATACCGTGTTTTTGATTGGGAAGGATTAGAAATTACAAACTAAATTTGGTTAATTCAAAAATAATCGCTAATTTTGCAAAAAAGATAGTTATGGATTCCGAAGAAATCAGAGATGAAATCTCTCAAGAAGAAGAATTACCGCAAGAAGGTGTTAAGTTTGATTTACGTGATGCGATCATTTATTCGACCATTTTAGAGCGAAAATATTAATGCGTCATCCCGAGTGTAGTGAGGTGTCACTTTGCTACGAAAAATAAATTTGGTAGTTTCAAAAAAAAGTCGTAACTTTGCGGAACGTTAACCTTGAGGCACTCTTGAACTAAGAGTGTTTCATATTTTTTTTACGCTATTATGAGCAAGATAAAGTATTACAGCAAAGAAGGTTTGCAACGCCTACACAATGAGTTGCACGAATTGATTACGGTTGCTCGTCCTGCCGCATCTGCTGCTATTGCAGAAGCACGCGACAAAGGCGATTTGTCGGAAAATGCCGAATATGATGCTGCGAAAGAAGCACAGGGTTTGCTTGAAATGAAAATTGCAAATGTGCAAAATGATATTGCAAATGCCAGATTAATTGATGAATCGAAGTTGGATGCATCGAAAGTTTTGGTATTTTCTACCGTCAAACTGAAAAATCTCAAGACAAACGCAGTTGTAACATACACGTTAGTTCCTGAAAACGAGTCGGACTTCAAATCCGGCAAACTTTCTGCCGAGTCTCCGATTGCCAGGGGTTTACTTGGACATAAGCAAGGCGAAAAAGTTGATGTACAAGTTCCGGCAGGTATAATTCCATTTGAGATTTTAGAAATTTCTCGAAATTAATGTAGGGGGTAGGGGCGAGGCATGCCTACCCCTACGATGAAACCCTGTTTTCATTTTGTGCAATAAACGTTTCCCAACCGGAATATTTTTTTGATTTCGTAGGGGCGGGGTTCATCCGCCCTATTCTGTTGGGCGGGCGAACCCCGCCCGCACCGGGTAATAAATCATTTTGCAACGCATGACAAACTGCCACAGCCAAACCATCGGTTGCATCTAATTGTTTGGGCATTGCTGCGTTAATTTTCATTAAACTGAACAACATCTTTGCGACTTGTTCCTTAGAGGCTGTGCCTTTTCCCGTGATTGCCATTTTGATTTTTCGAGGTGCATATTCGGAAAACGGTACACTTTGCGATATAGCGGCTGCAATGGCAACGCCTTGTCCACGTCCGAGCTTGAGCATAGACTGAACATTTTTTCCGAAAAATGGTGCTTCAATCGCCAAATGCGAAGGTTTGTGTTTTTCAATCAGAGCAACCGTACACTCAAAAATACGATGTAATCTTTTTGCAATATCGCGCTCTTTGCTCAAATTGAGTACATCCATTTCGATAAACTGAACAGACTTTCCGACTTGTTTAATCACGCCGAAACCCATCACAACTGTGCCGGGGTCAATACCCAAAATCACCCGTTCCATAAGGCGGTTTAAATAATTAGCATCGCGTCGCCGTAAGCCAAGAATTTGTACTTTCTTTCAATGGCTTCTTGGTAAGCTTGTTGTACCAATTCAAAGCCACCGAACGCACACGCCATCATAAACATCAAAGATTGTGGCTCGTGGAAATTGGTAACCAATGCATCAGCCAAACGAAAATCGTAGGGCGGATAAATAAATTTATTTGTCCAGCCTTTGTAAGGTTTTAGTCGTTTGTCAACACCCACAACCATTTCTGCTCCACGCAAAGTCGAAGCCCCAACAACACAGATTTTTCCGCCTTTCGCACGTGCATTATTCACGATATCGCTTGCTTCTTGTGTGATAATAACTTCTTCAGAGTCGGTTTTGTGCTTGCTTAAATCTTCAACATCGATTTTGCGGAAGTTGCCCAATCCACAGTGTTCGGTAATAAAAGCGAGGTCGATACCCTTGATTTCAGCACGTTTCAGAAGTTCACGACTGAAATGTAACCCGGCAGCAGGAGCAATTACAGCACCTTCATTTTTCGCAAAAATAGTTTGATAACGCTCCTCATCCTCAGGAAGTAATTCTTTTGAGGCTCTCAAATTCTTGATTTGCTCGGGAAGCGGTATCTTTCCGAGTTCTTGAATCAACCCCTTAAATTCCTCATACGGACCATCGAAAAGAAAACGCAAGGTGCGTCCACGAGAAGTTGTGTTATCGATAACTTCTGCCACCAACTCTTCGTTTTCTCCAAAATATAATTTATTTCCGATTCGGATTTTTCGAGCAGGTTCTACAAACACGTCCCATAAGCGAAATTCGGGATTGAGTTCGCGGAGTAAAAACACCGTAATCTCAGCTTTAGTTTTTTCTTTCGCACCTGAAAGCAATGCCGGAAAAACTTTCGTGTCGTTCATCAAAAACACATCACCCGAATCGAAATACTTCAAGATGTCTTTAAACGTTTTGTGTTCTATTTTTTGTTTTTTCCGATCAATGACTAACAATTTCGATTCATCGCGGTTTTTTGCAGGATGCAAGGCTATCATGTCGTTTGAAAACGGAAAGTTGAATTGGGACAATTTCATTTGCATATAATTTGGAACGCAAAGGTAGTGCTTTTTTTTGAAAAAAGCAAGTTTTGGCAATTTTTTTTGTATATGAACTTGGTTTTTGTTAAAATAATTTGTACCTTTGTAACAAATTTTCGCATCTGACAATACAATGAAATACCGCATATATCTAGATAATTGCTGTTTCAATCGTCCTTATGATGACCAAACACATTTACTTGTTCAGTTAGAAACAGAGGCAAAGTTGTTTGTTCAGCGAGCGGTATTGCAGGGTGAATTTGAGTTGGTGTGGTCGTACATATTGGATTATGAGAATTCGCTCAATCCGTACCAAAACCGCAGGCGATCTATTGCAAAATGGAGAAATGTTGCGATGCTTAATGTAACCTCCTCCGAATCTATTGTAAAACGGACAAAAGAAATTATGCTAAAAGGTATAAAAACCAAAGATGCGATGCATATTGCTTGTGCGTTACATGCAAAATGCCACTACTTTTTAACCACTGACAAAAAAATACTACACACATCAATTGACAAAATAAGTATTGTAAATCCGATAGATTTTATCAAAATATTATAGATATGAAGACAGACACTATAATCCGAACAGAGGGTACACAAATATTGATGGATAATTTAGGTTTAGTTGATGCCGAGCGTTTTATTATGCTCATACAAAAAGAATCTTTCGACTATACAGAATGGCAGAAAGATTTACTTGAAGACATAAGTGCTGAAGAACTCAACCGAAGGGCTATTGAGTTTTGTAGAAGTGATCAAGGCGAGCGCAACGTGGCACGCAAAACCACAACTTTGCGAAAAAAGAAAGAATTTGCATAATGAGCAATCATAATTTATTCAATTCCAAAAGATCACAATTAGTGATTGAAAAATCCCCGATTCGTGTGCGGCGAAGGGCTGATAAATAGGCTCCGGACTGTAGTTTCTCACCAAAATCACGAGCAACCGAACGAATATACGTGCCTTTACTGCAAACAATACGAAAGTCAACTTCGGGCATTTTGATGCGTGTGATTTCAAATGTTTTGATAAAAACAGGTTTTGCTTTAATCTCTACATCCTGCTCTTGCCGGGCGTAATCGTAGGCGCGCTTACCGTTGATTTTTACGGCAGAAAAAATCGGAGGAACCTGCATCTGTTCACCAACAAACGTTTCTACGGCTTCTAAAATGAGTTGCTCTGTAATGTGATTTGTCGGAAACTCTTTGTCAATAGGCTTTTCCATATCGTAGCAAGGCGTTGTTGCACCCAAAACAAATGTGCCGGTATATTCTTTTTCTTGTGCTTGAAATTCCTCAATACGCTTTGTGAATTTTCCGGTGCAAATAATCAAAAGCCCTGTTGCCAAAGGGTCGAGCGTACCGGCATGACCAATTTTCAACTTCGATAATTTATGAGCATGTCGGATTTTCCACTTCAATTTATTGACCACTTGAAAAGACGTCCAACCGTAGGGTTTGTCAATCAGTAAAACTTGTCCTTGTTCGAAAGGCGTTAGTGGTTCTTCGCTCATCTTTTTGTAATTTGTTGGGGCGAACCCACGTGTTCGCCCTTACTACTTGGGCAGACACATAGGTCTGCCCCTACGGTTTTAATTTTGCTTCCAATTCGTTCAAACGCTTTACGATTTTGTCGAAATTTTTGAAATGAAGGGCAGAACGTCGATATACACTGGCATCTATAGCCGGAGAACCGAAATATATGGCATTTTCTTCTTTAATGTTTGATGGAACACCGCTTTGTGCCGCAAGTTTCACGCCATCGGCAATTGTGGCATGCCCTGCGATACCGACTTGTCCACCGAACATACAATTTTTTCCGATTTTTGTAGAACCCGAAATGCCTACCTGTGCAGCCATTACCGTATTTTCATCAATAACAACATTGTGTGCAATCTGAATTAAATTATCTAATTTTACGCCTTTTTTGATAACGGTAGAGCCGAGCGTTGCCCTGTCAATACAGGTGTTTGCCCCGATATCGACATGGTCTTCAATAACAACATTTCCGATTTGCACGACTTTTTTATATGACGAATCAACCGGAGCAAAACCGAAGCCATCTGCTCCAATCACACTGCCGGCGTGAATAACTACATCTTTACCAATAACTGTATCCGAATAAATTTTTACACCTGCGAAAATTGTCGTATTGTCGCCGATTTTGGTATTGTCGCCGATATAGACTTGCGGATAAATTTTCACATTGTTTCCGAGCTCAACATTTTCACCGATAACCGCAAAGTCGCCGATATAGCAGCTTTCGCCGATTTTCGCACTTTCGTGAACAGACGATTTTTCGGAAATTTCAACCTTGTTTTGTTTGATTTGATTGTATATTTCCAGCAATTTCGCAAAGGCTTGATACGCATTTTCGACACGAATAAGCGTTGTTTTTACAGGTTTTTCGAGAATAAGATCCGAATTAACAATAACCGCGGTAGCCTCAGTATCGTAGATATACGGCGTGTATTGCGGATTAGCTAAAAAAGATAGTCCGCCCGTTTCGCCCTCCTCAATTTTACAAAGTTTATATACGTTTGCATCGGTGTTACCTTCGATTTTTCCGTCTAAAAGTCCTGCGATTTGTGTTAGTGAAAATTCCATGTGGGAATGGTTTTGATTAAAATCTGTTTTCCGTTTGCTTCTATAATCTGCAAAGTTACAAAAATTATTTGAGATGAGCAAAAAATGCGGCGATTTTGGCGAAATTTTATTTTGGTGAGGTGTCGGTATGAAAAATATCTATAATTTCTTGCAGAAAAAGACTTGCTATTTTGAAAAAATGTGGTATCTTTGCAGAGTGGATGATGGTAATCTGGTAAAAGATATGTTGAAAAAAGAAAGTAATTTGGCAATTTTGGGTGTTTGTGTGTACACGCATTTGATAAAAAACTAAAACCAAACTGATGTATATGAGGAAATTAAAAGTAGATTTGTGTAAAAAAATAATATGTGTAGCGTGTGTTGTATTGATGTTCTTTACTAGCAATTTGTATGGGCAATCTTTAGGATGTGATTGTCTAATAAAGTCACCAGTATTTCAAATTGGAGACATTGTTAGGTATGGGGTCTGTGATGAGTGTAACACACGAAGGAAGTTTCTAGAGAGCCCCCGAAAGGATGTAATCAGATACTTGGGAGCAGACTCAATATGGTTAGAGTACGCAGAAGCCCATATCCACCCTAGAAGAAGGATTGATAATAGAGTATTTTCAGCACGCTTCTCACTGCAAATACAGAGGCATTTAGGCGCCTCCTCAGACATGACAAGAGAGAAAAATTTTGGTCTTTTTATAGATTCCGGCCGTCAACTAATGTCTATGGGTGAAAGGAGATTCCGTCAAACTCTTTCACGCTTGCCGCTAGACATGCTACAGCATATGCTCGACAGCCCTGATGAATTTAGGTTTATCAGCCACTCCTATTACGTTACTAGCGGAAGACTTGAACAGGGGAGAGAGTTGGATCTTCGTGGTACGATAAGAGTGCTCTCAGACTCTGTCTCCTTTGACCGCGGCTGTTTATCATCAGATACCATATTTTTTGACTACAGGATACCAATTGCTTATGGTGTGACTCCAATAACTACAAACATGTTATGCAAGGCTATTCAAGCACAAAATGGAACTTGCATTCTGCCACGTTCTTGGCGGCGTTCGTTTGTCCCTTTCGGCACTAAGCAAATTAATAATGATCAAAAAGCATTAGGCTGGACTCTGAGAATATTGCAAGTTGGTGTGCCCACTGCTTTCGGACTATATCATGGCAGTTCGGCAATAACATATCGTAATAGGAGCCGAAATACACTGACTCCAACTGAACAAAATTACTACCGTAGTCTCTTTACTGATCACAGGAATAGGGCTATTGGCCGGACTTTTGGGTCGTTTGCATTTTTGTATGGTATAAATATCCTTGTTAACTATTTTTTTACAACTGTTACAATAAGCCCACAAACATCTAACAATGATAGGGGTGAACTCACTTTTGGAATATCAATAAATTTTTAAATCTATGAAAAAACGAATTATCATTTTGCTTAGTGTTTTCATGCTTAATTCTTGTAACGAAGATAAGGCTACGACGTTTTCGAATATTACCGGAACGGTACTCTATGAAGGAGCAAGAGGTACTATACCTGTTGATGGAATTCTCGTAACGGTGCAAAAAGAGGACAACGAAAATATTCGTCGTAGTCAAACGACTGACAGTACAGGAGAATACGAAATCGAAAATTTGCCTAGAGGTGTGTATATATTGACCGCAAGTGGAAGAGGGGTTCACACCGTCATAGACACCCTCCGCCTACCCCTAGACGGAAGGCACGACATTCACATGACACAGTCAATAATTGGACCGCGAATATATCGAAATCAAACACCAATGGACGATTTTTTTGATATGGGCTATACTCTAACGCTAATTGTTGATATTCTCAACGACAATCGTGTACCAATGAATTGGTGGACGGCAGCATCCGACGATTGGATTTCTGTTAACCCCGAAAGTGGAAGTATTCCGCCCATAGAACAGCATAGTGGATTTACAATAAGGGTGGACAGAAATAAATTGCAATGCAATACTCCACCTGCTACGATAACTTTTGGCTCAAACAGAGGCTCAACAACACTGATAGTTGCAGCGTCAAGACCGGAATGTCCGGGAGAGGCACGCATAATAAGCTCCGTTAATCAAAACAATTGTCCCTCACGAGTTGTGGAGCTTGAGGCAGAGGCAGCCAATGCGGTAAGTTTTAGATGGTACCATAATGGCGAAGAGTTGACGACAAGAGGCAATAAGCACATTGCTGTAGAAAGTGGTATTTATCGTGTTGTTGGTGTAAATTCGATGGGCGAGCCAGGAAATCCAAGTAGAGATTTTCATGTAACAATTAATCACTGTCCGGCACCACCCGAAAGGGCGGTTATTGAGCCGAGCGAGGATAGTAATACCTGTCCATCTTCAAGCGTAACACTGACGGCTAGTGCAGTTGGTGCAACAAGTTTTCAGTGGTATAGAAACAACGTTAGAATATCGGGAGCCACTAATGCAACTCATATGGCGACTGCTACAGGCGGCTATCGTGTTGCCGGCATAAACGCACATGGCGAAGGAGAAAGAAGCGATGAAAGGCATATAACTATTTCGGACTGTCCTCCCGTTCCTGCAAGGGCAACGATTTCAGCAAGCCCAAGCAACACTACTAACATTTGTTTGCCTAATTCTGTTATACTTACAGCAACCTCCACTCGTGCAAATTATATTGATTGGTATAAAAACAATGTCCGAATAGCTGAAACAATACCGAATGCCCCACTTACAGTAACAGAAAGTGGTACATATTTCGCTATTGGCAGAAATATTTCAGGCAGAAGCACACAGCCAAGCCTGTCAAGAGTGGTAAACTTTGTCGACTGTACTCCTGCTAATCCAACAGGCCTAGAAGTAAGAGTATTGTCAGATATTACCTTGCGTTGGAATCATGTTTCGGGGGCAACAAGTTATAGAGTTCAAATTTGTGACAATCCGTCTATGGCTGGTTGTGAAACTAATTATCACGTTGTAACTGGCACTTCTTTTCGACTTTATACAAACACTACCAATCATTTGTTTTGTGGAAGAAATTATATTAGGGTAATGGCAAGAAATGCACGCGGGGAGGAAAGCTCAGGCACTCCTACATCTTATTTGTTTGAGCCTTCAATAAATGCAACTAATGATCTATACGTTAACTTCAATTGGGCTACCCGAAGTTACATCATAGATTTTATAAGTTCTCGTAGTAGTTGGCATACAGGAACTATTCATTATGACATATATCGAAGGGTAGGGGTAGCTGGAGAAAACCCTTGGACATTTATTGATACAATTACCGGTCATACTAATGATAATCAATTAGTACGATGGCATAATTTTTCTGACCCTTTCGAAACGACAGAACAAGTTTGTTATAGAGTAAGAGCTCGCATTGTTACTCAATGTGGCGAGTTTTACGATTTCAGTAACACGAGTTGCCGTACACGTTAATACTGCTGGTGCAATCAGCGTCCATGTTTGGGATTCCCAAGTTGCAGTATTCACAATACCACCGCTCTATTTTGGAAAACCTTTCCTTACAGAGACGGAAATTTGAGAGCATTACAACTAAAAAGATAATTGCATAGCTGAAAATTTAGCCGTATAACTACGTATGTAAAACCTAACGGTTTTTTATTTCCAAATATTTATCTCCATTGAGTAGTGAAATTTTGCCATTATTTGTCACTAGCCTAAGTTTTTTTTGGAAGTGTCACAAATTTTTCGTACTTTTGCAAGTTGTATGGGCTTAAAAAGTTTAATAAAAAGCGTTATGTCGAAATTTGTAATCATCTTAGGTGTGCTAATGGTGCTAGTTGCTTGCAAGCCGAAGCCTGATGGAGTGCCGATTGCCAGAGTAATGAACGAGTATTTATTCCTCTCCGATTTGGAAGGCGTAGTACCTCCGGGGACATTGCAAACCGACAGTATTGAAGCCGTTCAAGCCTACATTCACAATTGGATTCAACAAAGATTATTGCTGAATAAGGCAAGAAGAAATTTGCCAGGATACCAAAGGGCTTTTGAGCAAAAAATCGAAAACTATCGTAATTCTTTGATCATTTTTACGTTTCAAAATGCACTTATCGAACAGACGATTGATACGACGGTTACGGAAGCTGAAATTCAACGCTTTTATGATGAAAACAGACAGCTGTTTTTGTTGAGAAATAATGTTGTGAGAGTGCGATTTGCGAGGTTGGATAGTATCCCGTCAAATACCATAAATGCAGCACAAAGAGAAAGATTAGCAGAAAACAACATCATTCGCAATCTGATTTCTTCTAACGAATTAACCGGAGAACAGTGGGTACAACTTGTAGACCTTTGCCAAAGAAATTCGACAAACTTCTTTTTGGACGAGGATAGTTGGATTCACTTTAACGATTTGTTAAGAGAAATCCCCATTGATGCTGATAATCAAGAGAATTTTTTACGAGCACATCGACAGTTTCAAGTTTCTGAAGAAGAGTACATTTATCATGTAAATATCTTGGAGTTTCGACTTGTCGGTAATTACTCTCCCATTGAATTTGAACGTGAAAGAATCCGAAGCGTCATTTTGAATAATCGAAGAGTTGGGCTAATCGAAAGTTTGAGAAACGAAGTGATGACGGAAGGGCAAGAAAGAAATTGGTTTGAAATTTTTTAAAATACACATGAAAGCAAGATTGACATTACTAAGTCTGTTTTTTTGCACAGCGATTTTTGCACAAGACAGAATCATGATCGACCAAGTGGTCGCGGTTGTTGGAAACAGAATTGTTAAACACTCCGATGTTGAAACACAGCTAAACCACATGAGAATGCAGGGTGAGACTGTTACCGACTACTCTTATTGCCAAGTCTTAGAGCAATTGATGATCGACAGGCTTTTTCAGCACCAAGCCGATCTGGACAGCATCATTATTCCTGAATCGCTAATTGAGGAAGAATTAGATCGTCGTATTCGGTTCTTTATTCAACAAATCGGTTCGAGAGAAAGGCTCGAAGAGTTTTACGGAAAGCCTATTATTGCGATAAAGGAGGAATTTCGAGACATGATTACTGCACAAATGGTTTCCCGAGAAATGGCGGCAACGATAACACGAGACGTCAGGGTAACACCAAGTGAAGTTCGACAGTTTTTTGAAAATATGCACGTTGATAGCATTCCGCTTATACCTGCTCAATTCGAGATTTATCAAATTATACGAACGCCGGCAATTAGCAGACAGCAAACAGATGAAGTTAGAGATCGACTTACCGGATTTCGCACTAGAATTTTGCAGGGCGAACGTTTTTCTACGCTTGCAACGATGTTTTCAGAATGTCCGTCGAGTAGACAGGGCGGTGAATTGGGATTTTTCGGACGAGGGGAAATGCATCCCGAATTTGAGGCAACGGCTTTTTCGCTTCGCGACGGAGAAGTTTCGCCAGTCATCGAAACGCCTTTTGGTTTTCATATTTTACAACTTATCGAGCGTAGAGGTGAAAATGTAAATGTGCGGCACTTATTGCTTAGACCTCAGCCAAATGTCGAGGATTTGGATCGAGAGCGTGTATTTTTGGATAGTATTGCACAATTGGTTCGCGATTCGGTTCATACATTTCAGGAGGCGGCACGACTTTTCTCCGATGATCCGAGCGGAAGAGTCGGCGGTTTATATGTCAGTCCGTTTACCGGAAACTCACGTGTAGCAGCTGAAGAAATGGAACAGGGAATTTTCTTTGTCATTGATAATTTCGAGGAAGGGCAAATTTCAAATGCGGCGTTTTTCACCACCGAAGAAAACGAACAAGCTGTTCGCGTGCTTATGTTGAGCAGACGCTTTGCTCCACATCGTGCGAATTTAGAACAAAATTACGATGTGATTAAGAACATGGCCGAGGCAGAAGCCAGACAGGCTCAAATGGAGGACTGGCTTAGCCGGCGACTAAGAACGCAGTACGTTCGATTGAATGCTGCCGCAAGAAACTGTACGTTTGAACATAATTGGGGGCAGTAATATGCATACACCCGAACAAATACAGGAGTTAAACCAGAAATATCTCCGGCTTCGTTCTGAAATCGGAAAGGTTATTGTTGGTCAAGATCAAGTTGTAAAGGATCTTTTGATAACGGTTTTCAGTCGTGGACATGCCCTTTTGATTGGCGTTCCGGGATTGGCAAAAACACTTTTGATAAACACCTTGTCACAAGCCTTGGACTTGCAGTACAACCGTATTCAGTTTACGCCAGATTTGATGCCTTCGGATATTTTAGGTTCGGAAATTCTGGGACAGGATAGAAGCTTCAGATTTATCAAGGGACCTGTTTTTGCAAACATTATTTTGGCAGACGAAATCAACCGTACACCGCCAAAAACACAGGCTGCACTGTTGGAAGCCATGCAAGAAAAAGCAGTAACCATCGCAGGTCAAACGTATCCGTTACCTCTTCCGTTTTTTGTACTGGCAACACAAAATCCTATTGAACAAGAAGGTACATATCCTTTGCCCGAAGCCCAGTTAGACCGATTTATGTTCAACATTTTGTTGGATTACCCAACGTTTGAAGAGGAATTAAATATCGTCAAGCAAACTACTACAGACGAAACTCAGCCACTTTCAAAAGTGATGAATGCTTCTGAAATAGAAATGTTTCAGTCGTTGGTTAGAGCACTGCCCGTTCCTGATAATGTGTTGCAGGAAGCCGTGAAAATTGTGTCGGGCTCGCGACCGAATACATCACAAGCGAAACCGATCGCAACACAATATTTACTTTGGGGTGCCGGTCCGAGAGCTTCACAAAATTTGATTGTCGGAGCGAAATGTCATGCTGCTTTAAACGGGAAATTTTCGCCTGATATAGAAGATGTACATGCCGTAGCTTTGCAAGTTTTACGCCATCGTTTGGTGAAAAACTACAAAGCCGAAGCCGAAGGGATTTCTACAGATGATATTATCCGAGGGCTGTTGTAGGGCGTTCTATCATGTTCTACATGTCAGTTTTTTTTCGTATCTTTGCAAAAACTATGTCTTATGAGAAACCTCTTACTTATCAGCAATTCCACAAATTCCGGTGGAGCACTTTTAGCAGTTCTCGGCATTTTTTTACTGCTTTTTACTTCGTGTAGAGAGGATAGAGCAAGTTATGGATTTGTCGTGCTTGCTTTCGAACATCAATGGAACGGCGAGCCAATGCGGATTGACGGAACTACACAGTACACTAATGCAGCAGGAAATGTTTTATCTTTTACCAATTTGGAGTATATGATTTCACATCTGACAGTTAGCGGGGGTGCCTCTGTTATGCCTGTCGGAACAACCATTCACTACATGGGGGTTGGTGATCCAACGATGCAACACACTGCTGATGGAATTTTCTCGGTTAGATTTGCCGTACCTTTCGAATTTCCTGTTGGCACACATCAAAAAAACATCGAATTTATGTTTGGAATACCGGACTATGATAATATATCCGGGATATTTCCGAATCCGCCGGAAAGAGATATGTTTTGGCCGGAACACATGTACGGTGGTGGCGGAGGCGGTGGCTGGCATTTCATGAAACTTGACGGCAGGTGGCTGAATCCTCCGCCAAACGACACCGGAGCGATAATTCCGAGAGGTTTTGGAATGCATCTGGGTAGATTGATACGAAACGACTCTGTGTTTCACAACCATTTCCCGGTTTCAATTCAGAGAGAATTTGAAATAAAAGCCAATGAAATCACAACCGTAACCGTTATCATGGATGTTGAACAATGGCTGCAAGATCCCTATATTTGGGACTTTAACGTGATGCCTACCGGAATCATGAGTAGCGAACACGCTATGGACTCATTAGCACAAAACGGCAGAAGTGTATTTAGGTAAAAATTGTAGGGGTGTGCTTCGGCTCCGCTCAGCAACCACGCCCCATTGTGGTCGTTGAGCGAAGCCGAAACGCCCGCAAAAAACAAAAAATATGACAAAAAAATTTATTTTGAAATGCACCACGTGCGGTAAAGAATTTGACAATTTTAAGGAATGGTTTGACGTTTTTCAAGTGTGTTCGACCTGTCATAAAAACCGTGTAGAGGCGATTTACAATGTGGATTACAACACACTGAAAGATTTAATACACGCAAAAAACCGAACAGATTTCAGCCTTTGGCACTACTTCGATTTTTTACCGTTGAACGACAGAAAAAATATCATTTCTACACCCGAAGTTCCGCTTTCGCTTAATAGATGGACATTTTTGGAAGATTTGGCAAAAAAATATTTTGGAATTGAGTGCGAAGTCCGCGCCTATCGCAACGATGAACACTATGGAACGGGAACCATCAAAGACAACGGTGGTATGCTCGCAGCGAGCGTTTTGACCGAAGCCGGAGTTTCGGAATACATCGTGGCAAGCACGGGAAATGTTGCGAACACATTTGCATATTATATGGCAAAGGCGGGCGTCTCGCTCTCTGCATTCATTCCGCAAGATGCTTTGCCGTTGAATGGTGCCGGCGTGAGTTGCTACGGACAAAAGGTTTTTCGAGTAAATCACGACTATCATCAAACCAAAAAAATTGCTACCGAATACAGCAAAAAATATGGCATTTTAATGACGTGCGGAAACACCGATCCGCTTCGCGTGGAAGCCAAACGTACAATGGTTTTTGAATGGTTGCGAGATTTGCCAAAGTTTCCGACTGTTTATGTGCAAGCATTGAGTGGAGGCACAGGATTTATCGCTATTGACAAGGCTTTGCGAGAAATCGAGCACTTAAATTTAGTGGAAGCTCCTCCGAGAATGTTGATGATTCAGCCCGACGGGTGTGCCCCTATGGTTGAAGGCTGGAAAAGAGCAAAAGCCAACAATTTTGCGGAAGGGTGGGAGAGTGATTATCCGATTTTGGAGGAACCTGTAACACAGGTCCCAACGCTGGCTACAGGGAACCCGGGCACATTTCCAATCATGGGAAATTTGGCAAGAAAAACCAACGGCGATATTTTGGAAATTCAAGAATCAAAAATCGTTGACATCACACGCTACATCGCCTACGAAGCTGTTGTGGCAATGGGTCCAGCCGCAGCAGTTGCCGCACTGGGATATATCGAAGCACTAAAAACAAACAACATTAAAAACGGAGATGTAGTTTTAGTCAACATTGGCGAAGGCATGCGGCGTGCACCCGAATTGTTGTTAGAAATGAATTACACCGAACAGCGTGTAGATTCTGTGAATGAATGTGAACGCTTTGATAGAAAAGAACTTCGAGCGGAATTGGAGAAACGTATTTTGTAGAGTTTTGATCGTTCATTTTTTTGTAGCGACAAAAAAACGAACCAAAAAAACGCTTTGCGAAAATTATGATCTCCGCTAACGCTTCGACAATTTTCGCAGTAGGATATTCGCTTCGCTCATTTAAAAAGGGGCGATGCATACATCGCCCCGACAAGTACATCAATTATTCGCCTTTCGTCTTAGCATTGACCTCTTTGAGAGAAGTAGAAATGTTACTTAAAACACTTAAAAGTGCCCAAACAGCAAGAGATATAACCGTTACATACACAGATAATAACAGTTGTGCCCAACCTGTTGTTGCTTGCACTCTACCCCAACCATCCCGAGTTTCACCAAACGAGAATATTCCTAAAAAGAACAAAATAATACTTGCACCAATACCAAGGAATAAAGCAATATTGGCGATAGTAGATACCTTCTGTTCGAGTGTCATACCCAAAGTACCTGCGTTTTTTACTGTTGCACTTTCAATTTTTACTCCAGCAGGGGATATGTAGTAACTGCTTTTACATTGCCTGCATACATCATCGCCTGCTTTTTCTGCTTGATTTTCCATGCCACAGTAACAATACCAAGTGATATTTCCATTTGTGTTCATAATTTTTGTGTGGGCTTATTAGGACATTCCACGGGTCGCCTTTTAATTTATGTTTTGTTAATTGGGTTTCCAAACTTGCAACAAAAAAAAACGGACTCACAAATCCGTTGCCAAGGTTTTAGACGACCCACACACAAAGACAAGTAAGCCCGTTGTAGGGATTACTTCTTTTGTGTGTTGAAAACTGTCTAAATTTTGGCAACAAGAATTTTTTATGTTATTTTCGTTTTCACATACTTTTTTGATTAAAATTGTGATGCAAAGATACAAAAAAATCTGAAAATAGCAAGGGGATTCCGCCCTACGGCGGAATGACGGCAAAAATCCCCCCCCTTAATCCCTCGCCAGCGGGTGACATTACAGGCGAAGCGTAAAAAACTATGAGGAGCAACGCAACGAATTAAAGAATTTTTTGTATCTTTGCAAACGATATGCTAAAAACAATCGGTCAATATTTTCTGTTTCATAAAGATGTTTTTTCGAGACCACCTCGTCGGAAACTCTTTTGGCGACAAGTGTTTGCAGAGATCTGGAGATTGGGTATGGATTCAGTCCCGATTGTAATTTTGCTCTCTGTTTTTATGGGTGCGGCTCTGACAATCCAGTTGCATTTCGGAACGGACGGGCAATGGATACCGGATTACACCATCGGTTTTGTCGCCCGTCAAACAATTATTTTGGAGTTTTCTCCAACCGTTATCAGTCTGATTTTGGCAGGAAAAGTGGGTTCGCGAATATCGTCCGAAATCGGCACGATGCGTGTAACAGAGCAAATTGACGCACTAGAAGTGATGGGTATAAATCCTGCAAATTATTTAGTGCTTCCGAAAGTGATTGCTTGTATGTTTTTTCATCCGATTTTGATTATGCTGAGCATCGGCTTTGCAATAGGAGGTGGATATGTCGTTGGGGTTGCTTCCGGTATGATGTCTGCGTTTCAATATATTTACGGTTTGCAATTTTATTTTAATCCGTTCGATCTGTTTTATGCGTTGTTCAAAACTGTTGTGTTTGCTTATTTAATTACAACAATTTCTGCGTTCTATGGTTATTTCACACAAGGCGGAGCGTTGGAAGTGGGACGTGCCAGCACAAAATCTGCCGTACAAAGTTGCATTATGATTATAACCGTTAATCTTGTAATAACTCAATTGTTGTTGGGATGATTTCAGTCAAAAATCTATACAAGTCGTTTGGCGAAAGGGTCGTACTTCACGACATTTCTACGGATTTTAAAGTCGGAGAAAGCAACCTGATTATCGGTATGAGTGGCTCCGGAAAAACCGTGTTGATGAAGTGTTTGGTAGGCTTGTTTAAGCCCGAATCCGGTCAAGTTTTGTTCAACGAACGAGATATGGTTTCGATGAACGAGCAAGAACAGTCAAGCATTCGTCAAGATATCGGTATGGTTTTTCAAGGCAGTGCGTTGTTTGATTCGCTGACGGTTCAAGAAAATGTGATTTTTCCATTGGATATGTACACCAATATGTCGCTCGGGGAAAAAATTGAACGTGCAAATTTTTGTTTACAACGTGTAAACCTCGAAAATGTCAATAACCTCTATCCCTCCGAAATCAGCGGTGGGATGAAAAAACGTGTTGCCATAGCACGAGCCATCGCCAATAATCCAAAATATCTGTTTTGTGACGAACCCAATTCAGGCTTAGACCCACGCACCGCTGCGGTGATTGACGAACTGATTTCCGAAATCACAAAAGAATACAACATCACGACAATTATCAACACACACGATATGAATTCGGTGTTGCAAATTGGAGATAATGTGGCGTTTATTTATCAAGGAAACCTGTGGTGGAGAGGCGATAAACACAGCATTTGCGAAACAGATAATCCGGAATTGCTTGAATTTTTAAATGCGTCCGAACTTACCAAACGACTGATAAAATAACAAAACAACGACCGCTGACAAGGGCGGTGCATGCACCGCCCCTACAAGCACCAACCATTAACTACTAATCACTAAACTATGACACTTATAGACATCTTTCTTTTAGTTCCCTTGCTTTGGTTTGGCTTCAAAGGTGCAAAAAACGGAGCGGTTATGGAATTTATCCAACTTGCAGCAATTGTGCTGGGTGTACTTGTAGCTTCAAGATTTTCGCACTTCTTGGGCGATTTTTTCAACTTACAAAGTGAATACGCCGGAATTCTTTATTTTGCAATAACTTTTATCGTTGTGGTTGGAATGCTTTTTTTAGCCGGATACATCATCACAACATTTATTAAACTGATTATGTTGGGTTGGCTTAATCGTTTGTTGGGCGTTGTTTTTGCATTAGCGAAAACAATCTTGATTTTAAGTGTTTTGATTTTTTATTTCAACAAAATCGACAGCGAGGAAGTCATTTTTTCGGAAGAGAATCGCAATGAGTCGCTGTTGTTTCGCCCGATAGAAAAAATTGCGCCGATGGTTATGCCAACATTGGTGCAACTTTGGGAAGATTTCGGTAGGGGCGAGTCATGACTCGTCCCTACAATAATTACACATCCACGCTCACTAAATTTTCAATAATAAATTCCTGGCGTTCGGGAGTGTTTTTGCCCATGTAGAATGTCAACAACTCCTTGATACCGGAATCTTTGGAAATCAAGACGGGATCTAAACGCATTTCAGGACCGATAAACGTTTTGAATTCGTCAGGCGAAATTTCGCCAAGCCCCTTAAATCGAGTGATTTCAGGATTTGTGCCTAATTTTTCTAACGCTGCCAAACGCTCTTCATCGTTGTAGCAATAAATGGTTTGCTCTCTCTTTCTCACGCGATACAGAGGCGTTTGCAAAATATACACGTGTCCATTGCGAATTAAATCCGGGAAAAACTGTAAGAAAAATGTTAGCAATAACAAACGAATGTGCATGCCGTCAACATCGGCATCAGTAGCGATTACAATGTTGTTGTAACGCAGATTTTCTATGTTGTCGCTGATATTCAAAGCGGCCTGCAAAAGGTTGAACTCTTCGTTTTCGTAAACGATTTTTCGTGCCATGCCGAAACTGTTCAATGGTTTTCCCTTCAACTTGAAAACGGCTTGAGTATTCACATCACGAACTTTCGTAACGCTTCCACCTGCCGAATCTCCCTCCGTAATAAATAACGTTGTTTCTAACTTTCGCTCATCGTTGGAATTGTAGTGAACACGGCAATCGCAGAGTTTTTTGTTGTGCAGGCTCACTTTTTTTGCCGATTCGCGTGCTAACTTTTTGATGTTGTCCATACCCTTGCGTTCCTTCTCGTTTTGCACGATTTTTTGAAGCAAAGCCTCAGCGGTCTCGCTGTGCATATGGAGGTAATTGTCCAAATGTTTTTTGACAATGTTGTTGATAAAATTTCGGATGGTTTCGCCTTTACCTTCGGGCAAAATGGTGTTTGAGCCGAGTTTGGTTTTGGTCTGACTTTCAAACGTCGGTTCTTGAATTCGCAAGCTAATAGCGGCCACAATTGCCGAACGAATATCGGAAGGCTCAAAATCTTTTTTGTAAAATTCGCGAACGGTTTTCACAACGGCTTCGCGAAATGCGACGAGATGCGTTCCGCCTTGCGTTGTATTTTGTCCGTTCACAAACGAAGTGTAATCTTCACCGTACTGACGTGGATGATGCGTCAACGCAAACTCAAAATCTTCGTCTTTGATGTGAATAATCGGATAAATGGGGGTAACATCCAAATTGTTTGTTAATAAATCGAACAATCCGTTTTTTGAAGTCAGTGTTTGCTCGTTGAATTTTATTGTCAAGCCTGCATTGAGATAGCAATAATTCCAAAGCATTTTCTCAACGTATTCTGTGCGATAGTAGTAGTTTTTGAACAATTCCGCATCGGGAGTGAACACGATTTTTGTTCCATCACGAAGACTCCCGCTATCTTGGATTTCTTCGTCATTTGTGATAGTGCCTTTCGTAAATTCAGCGATTTTCGTTTTTCCTTCACGAACAGATTGCACTTTGAAATAGCTCGAAAGTGCGTTTACAGCCTTTGCTCCAACGCCGTTCAATCCAACGGATTTTTTGAAGGCTTCCGAATCAAACTTTCCGCTTGTATTCATTCTCGAAACACTTTCTACCACTTTTCCGAGAGGAATTCCACGCCCGTAGTCACGAATGGAAACAACGCCGTCATCACTGATTTTAACTTCAATCGTGCGACCGTTGCCCATTACAAATTCGTCAATACTGTTGTCGATAATTTCTTTCAACAGTACATAAATTCCATCATCGTACGATGTTCCGTCCCCTAATTTTCCAATGTACATTCCGGGGCGCTTTCGGATATGCTCAATCCATTCTAAGGATTTTATGTTGTCTTCGGTGTAGTTTACCATGAGATTTTTATCCTTCTATTTCCATTTGTTACCAAATACATTTTAAGCCGTCTTTTTCATAAAATCTCATTTTATCATCGCGGCTTACTAATGTGTAATTCCCCTTTATGCACTGATAAACCAACATTCTATCGAAAGGGTCTTTGTGCTCTTTCTTTGTCGGAAGCTTTAGAAATTCCAGGGCTTCCAAAGGTTCTAAAGGTATGAATTCAATATCCATATCTTGACAGTATGCCAAAATATCTTCAGGAGAGAATTTTAATTCCAACTTCCCAATGCTGAGCTTGATTGCGATTTCCCAAAGCGATATTGCACTAACGAAAACTCGGTTTTCTTTGTTGGCAATGTGTTCGACTATTCGCATCGGCAATTTATCGCTATTGCCGATTGCCCATAACAATACATGAGTGTCTAATACTAACTTTCTCATTACATTGCAAGCAATTCCTCTGTTGTCATTTCCCAGTCATCGTGAAAGATAACAGATGCCTTTCCGTCTAAAGGGCCAAGTTTACGTTTCTCGCCTTTCTTCGGTTGTTCAACAACCGGATTATAGCCTTTTAGGGCAATCCATAAATTATTGAGTACCTTTTCGTTGTTCACATTCAAGATTTCACGTGCCAACCATGCCTTTTGTGCTTCTAATTCTATTGTGTTCATGGCGATTTTTTTGCAAAGTTACAAAATTTTTCCGAGATAAGCAAATGGCAACAAAAAAGGGCAAATTTAAAACCTACCGACTCAGACCACTGATTGTTTCTGCTGAAAATTCTTTATATTTTCACATTATCTATCAATCGTACATCTCCCAGCCATATAGCAACGCAAGCTACGCGTCGTGGGGAATCGCTCCAATTTTCGATAGGCTGTAAGGTTTTTGCATTTGCGATTTCGAAATATTCTAATTTTGTTCGAGGGATTTTTTTGAATTGCTCTTCCGCAAATGTTTTCACTTGTGAGGGTGTAAACACATCAACTAAATCTCGGCAATCTCTGAGGATTTTTTGAATTTGCGGTGCAATCCGGCGATCTTCTTCAGATAAGCGTGTGTTTCTTGAACTCATCGCCAAACCGTCGTGCTCGCGAACAGTAGGACATGCAACGATCTCTACAGCTAAATCTTTTTGCTCGACCAACGCACGAATAAGTGCTAATTGCTGAAAATCTTTTTCGCCAAAATATGCTGTAGTTGGATTCACCAAATCGAACAAGCGCTTCACAACAATAGCGACTCCATTGAAATGCCCCGGACGAAATGCACCTTCCATTACAGTTTCCAACGCTCCAAAATTGTAGTTTTCCGTAGGTTTTTCGGGATACATTTCCGCATCTTCGGGAGCAAAAACGATATCGCAACCCACCTCTTTCAACATTTCCAAATCACGTTCCAAATTACGCGGATATTTTTTTAAATCTTCGGCGTTATTGAATTGAATTGGGTTTACAAAAATACTTGCTACTACTATTTCATTCTCGCGTCTGGCTTGTCGTACAAGAGCAAGATGTCCTTCGTGTAGTCCACCCATTGTTGGCACAAAGCCAATAATCGGATTTGCACCTTGTGCTTTCAGTGTATCTTGAAGTTCGATTTTTGTTTGGCAAAGAATCATGATATTACGGATCGTTGAATTTTGGTAGCAAAGATACGAAAAAAAAACGAAACATGCAAAAACGTGCATTTTTGAGGGTGGAGTATAAGAGATACGAAAAAAAGAATTTACATACAGTATTCTATATAAAGTGTAAGCGGCATGCTTAAAGCCGCCATTTTTTAGAATTCTTATGCAATGTAAATCGATGTTTGTTAATGTGTTTTTATATGTTGAAATTTGCTTTAGTGCTTAAAGCCGCCATAAAACAAACGTTTTTTTTTAATATATTTGTGCGTGAATTTTAAGCATATACTAACCCACATGAACCCGAAAAATTGCAAGTAGGTTACTCTCAATTTTCCAGCATTCAAGAGTCGAGAAAGATAACAATTTATAATATGAAAAACATTTACAAACTACTGTTGTTTTTTGCCTTACTGGTAACATCAATGACGGGAAGAGCGCAAATTGTCCTATCAGGTTCAGGTGGGGATGTCCACACCATTACGAGCGATACTACTGTAATAGATAATATTTCAAATGCGATTTCGGGCATCACATTTAACGTCACAGTCCCAGGTCCTATAACCATAACATGGAATGCAACCATCACAGGAAATGCTGCTCTTTCCGATGCACCGTTAGTATTGATTAACGGTGCAAACAGCACGCTTGTAGTTGGTAATGGCCTCATAAGGTCAGAGGCAGTTAATAGCGATGCAGTAAGAACTAACGGTAATGTGGAAGTAAATGGCGGTGAGGTAAGCACAGGTTTTGGCGGTAATAGTAGAGCAATTAGAGCCATAGGTACGGATAGCGAGATTACCATTAACGGTGGTGAGGTAACAACAGGTTTGGGTGGAGGAAGTAGTGCAATTCAAGCTACCGGTATCAATAGCCGTATTACTGTTAACAACGGTGAGGTAAGCACAGGTTCAGGAGGTGATGGTATAGCAATAGAAGCAATAGGTATCAATAGTCACGTGACTATTAACAACGGCGAGGTAAGGACAAACAGTGTTGGCGGTATTGCAATATCTACAGGTACTACCGGGACAAATAGTGTTATTGAAGTTAAAGGAGGTACAATAACTTCCGTAGAGACCGGGAGTAGAGCTATTCAAACTGTTGGTGATGTTATTGTTTCCGGTGGTCTTGTGATGGGTCGTCAATACTCAATTCGTGCTACAGGGACAAACAAAACGGTTTCTGTAATTGGTGGCGAAGTGTCAACTTGGCAATATACTCCCACGAGCAATACCGCTATTAGGGCTGGTGCTACTGTTAGAGTGATTGTAGATAATATCGGTAGGGTTGAGGTGCAGCGCTCCGGCAGTAATGGTATTATTGCTGAAGATACGGTTTTTGTTCACGGTGGAAACGTGACTGTAACCAGCGGAACAGCGATCAGAACCTCAGGTGTGGTTATTGTTACCGGCGGTATTGTTGAAGCAACAGAAGATTTTGGCAATGCGATTGATGTTACCGGAGCAAATAGCACAGTTACGGTTAGCGGTGGTAGGGTTAGTGTGGAGAGTAATGCGATAGCGATTCATGCATCAGGAACCGGAACAATCAGGGTTAGTGGTGGCACGGTGGAAGGACGAGGTAGTCCTCTCGGTCATGGAATTATAGCTAGAGGCGATATATATGTTAGTAACGGTACGGTATCTGCAAGTGCAGGTAGAGCGATTTCTACCGAAAATAATGTTTTCATCAGCGGTGGATCAGTACATGCGGGTGGAGATGCTACAGTTACAACGACCGGCACAAACAGTGTGGTTACCGTTAGTGGTGGAACTGTAAGTGCACTCGGAATAGGAATCGATGCACCGGGAACAAGCAGTACGGTTAACATTAGTGGCGGAGTAGTGACCGCGACTTCGGATATAGGAATTAGGACTAACGGCGATGTTAACGTTAATCATATTAATTCAAGAGTGGCAGTATCAGAGTCCGGAGGAAGAGGAATTGTCGCAAATGGTTCAAATAAAACGGTTACCGTTAGTAGCGGTGTAGTGGAGGCAATATTTCCACCACCGCCACCACCGGTTTTTTTCCCACCGCCGCCTTGTTTTGCTATTGTGGCTGCCGGACAGAACAATACCGTCAATGTCACTGGTGGAAGGGTGAGTGCTCTTTACGGGACAGCAATCAGCTCTACAGGTTCAAACAATATTGTGAATGTCAGTGATGGTGAGGTAAGGGGGGCTACTAACGGATCAGCGATTGATTGTACAGGTTTAAATAATACTGTCAATGTCAGTGGTGGAGTGGTAAGTGGTAGCTCCGGAAGTGTTGGTCCCGGAAATGCGATTACGATTAGTTCTGCCGGATCTAATAACACTGTCACGGTCAGTGGTGGTGAGGTGAGATCTACCGGCGGATCAGCAATTTCTTCCACTGCGATATGCCAAATTATGGTCACTGCCGGAATAGTTAGTGCTACCGTTCATGCAATTTTTGCTAACGGTGCTACCAGCAGTAACAGTAGTATTACCGTTGAAGGCGGTGAAGTCAGCTCTTCCGGCAATCATGCCATTCGTACATTCGGCAGTAGCATCACAATTGATATTCAAAACACCGCAATAGTGAGAACTACAAACAACAATTCTTCAGCAATTCACGCCGAAGGAGTGGACAATGTTGTCACTGTAAGTAATGGTACTGTAACATCAACTACCGGAACAGTGATTGTTGCAAATGGGGGAGGAACGGTAAATCCCGCTGTTACAGTTAGTGGCGGTTTGGTGCGAACAACCCTTGCAGTGACCCCCAACCTATCCGGAGCAGGAATTGATGCGGGAACAAGAGAAGTTGTTGTTACCGGCACAGGGGTTGTGTTTGCGTTTCGCCCTAATATCGGGAATTTGAGTACTGCTAATAATACCAATGTGATTATTGCTGATAACTTTATAGACGCTACCGGAACGGGCATAGTTATCGCTTGGAATCCTATCAATTGGGTCTATTGCTTTCGTAGCTCGATAAACCTTACAACGAGCCCGGAAGCAAATACATCTACACCTGTATTCGCAGTGTGGGACAGCTTAGATAATAGAGTTGGTATTGATTATCAACACGGCTCGAATACGGGCTTTTTGGATGTGAATGATCGAAGACTTGTGTGGTTGGATCCCGCAGCAAGTAATTTTCCCGTAGCAAGCACGTTTAGTTTGCTTTATGATACTCTTACGTACAATTGTGATTGGCAAGCAGCTATTATAGTGCCACGTGATAGTGTAAACGCGGGATGGGAATGGCGACGTTTGTATAACATCTATTACAACGGAAGTACGGATCTGCCGATAAATGCCGGAAGGTATGGTATTAAGATTGATGTTTTGGTTGTCCCGAGAAATAGTACCTATTGCCCTGCAAACAGTGTTAAATTGCTTGATACGTTGACAATTGTTCCGAGACAACTTACTGTTATTCCGGATACCATCGTTATGCTGCTGGGTTCTTCGCCAACTCACGCCTATCTCAACCCTTTACCTCCGGATACGGTTAGATATAGATTTTACGATGATTTAGGCAACCCGTATACCATGTGTGCTAGTGATGCCGATTTGCTTAGAGCTATTCTCGAAGTTTTCATCAATAGCAATGGACCGCATCCGGACTCTCTTCCGCTTGGTTTGTATCCGGGAAGAGTGGAAGTAGATACTATAGATTGGCACAGCGTTCTCAACAATTATGTATTTAATTTCGAAACCGGAGTTTTAAGAGTCAGATCTGTTACCGATATTGATTTCGTTTTTGTTGAGATTGGTACTACCACATATAGGGCAAATCGTGACACCAATAACAACTTCATCCTTTCACTCGTAGATGTCGATTGTAACATGGATTCGGCAACTATAGAGATTATTCCTTCGTTCCCTCAAAATGTTAAAGTTTCCATCATTCTTTCTCAAGGAGAGGAGCATCCTGAATATATAAATCCTCGTGGTGTCAACCTGGAATGGCACGATAACGAATTTTTTATTCGGATTATATCCATAGAAGATACCAACTCGTATAGCGATTTTATACTGAAAATTGAACGTAGTCCAAGGGTACATGAACCTCTTTTTCGCATTAACACAACGTATGAACCCTGTGCATCAACAACGTTTAATGAATTAGAGATTCCGGGCCAGCCGGGAAATTTCTTTTCTGTTTTCTATAACGATGATCCTAACTTCAGACCAATAAATGCAGGAACATACAGGATGTTTACATACACTTCGCCGGACTGCCTTCTTGAATTAGGCACTTTGATTATTCACCCGAGAGAACTCACAGTTACGGCTCGTGATTTAATCGTGCCGTGCAATGCAATTCTACCCGATACAATCGCAGGTTGGTTCGATATTATAGGCTTTGTTTGTGGCGATGATAAAAGTGTATTGACCGAACTTCCTATTGTGCAGATAATAAGCGGCAGTGTTAACACATCCGTGTCAGGAGCAGGAGCCCATCCGGGTACAATTATTGTCAGTGGGGGAAAAGCGGATAGCTTGGGTAATTATGTGTTTGCTCACTACATACCGGGAACTGTGTATGTGGTATGCAGCACCGTACTTGTTACCGTATTGACAAATCCGGCGGATGGCAGCGGCGGTACAACGATAGGAGGAGGCGTGCATAGTTTTGGAGCAGATGTTACAGTAACGGCATTTGCAAACAGGGCAGATTGCAGGTTTTATCGGTTTGTCAACTGGACAACGGCAAACGGCGATTCTGTTCTTTCAACCGAAAATTCGTTTACACTTGTAAACGTGAGAGAAGATGTGGTAATAGTTGCTAATTTTGAAAGATATGATCTCGACTTTGACACCTATGCGGCTACTCTTTGGGACAATACCTTCAAACTCAACAAGGTCAGACTTAGAGAAGACGGTTTTGATGTAATCGGTTGCAGATGGTATAGAAACGACCAGCTACTGCCTGTACGCACCGTTGACGAATTTACCTATTCGGCAGGACCCAACAGAAGCGACTTGCTAGAGCTAAATGCCCGCTACAGATTTGTAATAAGAACCACTGTTTGCGACAGCTTGTCTTCTACCGTAAAGATACTGACAAGTCGCAGCACCCCGCCAAATGTCTGGCCTAGTAGCATTGCCAAAATTACTGCATATCCAAATCCTATATCATCGGGAGATTCACTAACGCTTGTAGGCACTACAAAAGGCAGCACGATACAGGTATACAATCGTTTAGGATTGCTTATGCAAACTGTCGTTGCTACCGACCTTACAACAACATTCTCGCTTAACCTTCCGGCTGGACTATATTCGATACATGTTGATAACCAGACAATTCAAATACTTGTAAATTGATGACTTCTATAGTTTATGTTGAATAAAATCCCCCGCCCATCGTCAGGACTTGCTTACTCTCTTATTGTATTGTTTGCAATAGGAAGTTTACGGCTATCTGCCCAAAACCCTTCAAACGAGTTTTCTATTTCTGTCGGAGGTGGATTGCCTGTAATGTTCTCGAACAATGCACCCCTTACAGGCTTTGCCGGAGATGTAGGGGTTGGTTTTATGACGTTTGTCAGTAGACAGATAGGTATCCATGTCGGTATGGAATTGGGGTTCAGTACTGTTAATATCAACGTTGATACCCTCAGAACGGTCACTCGCGGATTAAGGGACTACCACGGGCATCTTTTCGATATGCACACAACATTGCGCAATTATGCTGAAAATCAAAGAACAATTTCTTTTTCCATTCCGTTGATGTTGCAGTTTTCGCCGGGATTTGAAGACAGAAGACACAGTTTTTATGCAATGGGAGGCACAAAAATAATTCTTCGGTATCGAACAGACTACGAATCTGAGGTTGGAAGCTTGAATAACCTTGCCTATTATCCCGAATTTGGCAACTGGTCAGGAACACAGCAATTTGCAAATTTGGGTACCTTCGACGGAAATGCCGTTTCCGGAGGTTTCAACCTTGGACTATCTGCGGTACTTGCACTCGAAACGGGCATGAAGTGGCGAATTGGCAGAAACACTATTCTTTACACCGGTGTATTTCTCGACTACATTTTGGGTAATCCTGCAAAAAATCAACGAAAACCGCTCGGTGACTATATCCTGCCTCAGCAGCTGGACAACCTCACTCTTCTAAACTTTGCCGACAGAATAGACTTTGTAACAACAGGCATCAAGTTACGATTGGCTTTTTCTCGCTTTCCTCGTTCAAGGCATGAGATGATACCTTGTCCGACATTTGGTAGATTCAGATAAATTTCGTATCTTTGCAAAAACAAAACTATAAAAACTATGAAAAAACTCTTAACTTTCGCTATGGTAGCCTTTTTAGGCTTGCAAGGATTTTCTAACAATAATCCATTCTTCGAAGAGTGGAACACACCTTTTGGTGTTCCGCCATTCGATCAAATCAGAATCGAACATTTTTTACCTGCTTATCAAGCAGGAATTGCTGAAGAAGCAGCACAGATTTGGGCGATTATTCGTAATCAGGAACCTCCAACGTTCGAAAACACGATCGTTGCATTAGACCGATCCGGACCATTGCTTCGCAGAACTATCCCCGTATTTTCAGGACTTATGAGCGTAGCCAGCACGCCGGAAAAGCGAGAACTATCGCGTCAGCTTTCGCCGATGCTTAGTGCACATCGCGACAACATCATGATGAATCCTTATTTGTTCCAACGTGTAAAAGCGGTTTACGATCAAAGAGATCAATTGAATTTGAACATTGAGCAACGCAGATTATTAGAAAATATGTATCGCGGATTTGTTCGTAGTGGTGCACTTTTACCGGAAGCAGAGCAAGCACGACTGCGACATATCAATAGCCAATTATCGTTACTACAATTGCAGTTCAGTCAAAATGTTGTAGCCGACCGTGGAAATTTTACGCTGAGAGTAACCGACAGAAGAAGGCTTGGAGGCTTAACACCTTCACAATTGGCAGAAGCTCGCTCTCGTGCCGAAAGATCCGGATATCCAAATGAATGGCACTTTACCTTGGACAATCCAAGTGTGATGCCGTTTTTGCAAAATGCAAGCGATCGTGAACTTCGCAAAGAAATCTTTCACGCTTTCAAAAATCGTAACAACAACGACAACGAGTTCGATAACAAAGAAATTATCAGACAACTTTTGACGTATCGCTTGGAACGTGCGAATCTTTTAGGATACGAAACGTTTGCTCATATGGCAACCGCACCTCGAATGGTTCAAAATCCGGAAACGGTCATGAACTTCATAAGTAGTGTATGGGAGCCTGCATTAATTACAGCGAGAAGAGAATTAGCCGATATCGAGGCTGAAATGAGACGTGCACGCGTTCCCCTGCCAGCTGTAGGTGCGGACTGGTTCTATTTCCAAAACAGAGCTAGACAACGCAGGATTGGTATCAACGAGGAAGAAGTTCGTCAGTTTTTCGTGATGGAAAACGTTCGTGAAGGAATTTTTTATGTTTGTAATCGCCTTTGGGGAATTACATTCGAGCAAATACATGATATTCCTGTGCCTCACTACGAAGTTACAGCTTGGAAAGTTACAGACAGCGATGGAGAAACAGTTTTAGGTATTGTGTATTTGGATATGCACCCGCGTCCGGGAACGAAAAACGGCGGTGCTTGGGCCGGCTCTTACCGTGCAGTAAGTTGGGATGAAAATGGCAATCGCATTCCTCCGATTATAACTCTTGTTCATAACTTTACGAGACCTGTTGGAAATAGACCGGCGTTGTTGACAGCAGATGAAGTTACTACATTTTTCCACGAAGTTGGACACGGTTTGAACCATTTGTTCAACACAACTCGCTATTTTGGAACAGGTCGTATGACTTTGGATTTCAGCGAATTTCCGGCACAAGTTATGGAGCATTGGGCGTTTCAGCCGGAGGTGTTAAGACAATATGCCAGACATTACAGAACAGGGCGAGTAATTCCAAATGCATTGGTTCAACGCATTCAACAAAACGAGATGTATGGTCAAGGTTTCCGTACAATTGAATTTTTCACCTCTGCATGGATTGATATGGAAGCTCACTTATTGACGGAAATACCGGCAGATTTTAATATTGTAGAATTTGAATATGCTGTGAAGGAAAGACATAATTGGATTGAGCAAATTCCTGCACGTCATCGCCCGACGCATTTCACGCATATTTTTTCAGGCATGTACAGTGCCGGATATTATGTGTATAGATGGGCTGAGCAGTTCGATTCTGATGCTTTTGAAGCATTCTTAGAGACAGGTAATATTTTTGACCCGGAATTGGCACGCAAATTGCGTTTCGAGATTTTCGCTCGAGGCGATATTGAAGATGCCGGGGTTCTATATAGAAATTTCAGAGGACGAGATCCGGATGTGAACGCCTTGTTGCGTAATCGAGGATTAGGTCAGTAAAAAAATGTAGGGGGCGAAAATTTTCGCCCCCTACGTTTTTTATTAAAGTGCCAACAAGGAAACTTTCGATCCGTACGTTGGTTTTAGACACTATCAAAATTTGACTATCATTTTTTGATAGTCAAATTTTGATAGTCTGTTTTTTTTTTGTATCTTTGCAAAACCAACGCACGTAGTGCGAACTCAACGAGGTTAAACATTTGAACCGATATTATGAAAAACGATAATCCATTTCTGCTAAAAGGCTACAAATCGAAAGAGTTGTTCTGCGACAGAGAAAAAGAACTCAAACGCTTGTGCGAAAACATCGAAAACAGCATCGACACAACGCTTGTTTCTCCACGCCGTATGGGAAAAACAGGACTTATCTTACATCTTTTCGAGCATTACAAAAAAAACAAGTCTATAGAGTGTTTGTATGTTGATATAAATTTTGCGACATCGCAAGCAGATTTCATCAAATTGCTTTCGGAATCTATACTCAAAAAATTCCCTGAAAAAACAACTATCGGAAAACTTTTTATGAAGCTACTGAAAGGGTTTCGTCCTATTATTCGCTTTGACGCTATTTCGGGCGAGCCTCAAATTGAAATTTCATACAAAACAGAAACGGAAAAAACACATACTTTACAAGGTATCTTACAATTTCTTAACGCTCAAAAACCTCTGATTGTACTTGCGATAGACGAGTTTCAGCAAATCAACGATTTTCCGGAAACAAACACCGAAGCGATGCTTCGTTCCACCATTCAACACCTGCATAATATTCGTTTTGTTTTTTGTGGAAGTAAAAAAACAATGATGACCGATATGTTTGCCAACGCGAAACGACCTTTTTATGCAAGTACGCAGTTTATGTATCTCGACAAAATAAACGCAAAAAAATACACCTCTTTTATCGAAAAATTGTTTCGCAAAAACGACAAAGGAATTGATATAGAGGTTATAGAGTTTATTTTAGATTGGACAAGAACACATACGTTTTACACGCAAAGTTTATGCAATATGGTTTTCTCAATGACAGAAAAAGACACCACTGTTGATATAAAAACTGTTAAGAATGCTTGCTTAGAACTTCTGGAGCGCAACGAACCAACGTTTTTTCAATACAAAGAACTGCTCAGCATCTCGCAATGGAAATATCTGACGGCTGTAGCTAAAGAAAATTCGCTCGAACAGCCATCGGCAAAAAGTTTTTTGATGAAGTACAATATAGGTAGTCCAACTGATTCGCAGAGGCTAAAGCAATCGCTTTTAGATAAAGATTTGCTTTTAGAAACGATAACGAAAGAACAAAGGTCTTACCAAGTTGCAGACGTGTTTTTTTCGCGCTGGTTGGAGAGCAATTTATAAAAGACCCCATGTTACGGTAAGTCCTACGGTTACGATTGCTACAACACTCATCAGTTTAATCAATATATCGAGCGAGGGACCGGAGGTATCTTTGAACGGATCGCCGACAGTATCGCCAACAACATTTGCTTTATGAACATCCGAGCCTTTTCCGCCGTAATTACCCATTTCTACATATTTTTTTGCATTATCCCAAGCTCCACCGGCATTGGTCATTACCAAAGTCATTACGAAGCCTGTTCCCAAAGCACCTACAAGCAATCCCATTACACCGGCTACGCCGAAGACCAATCCGGTAATAATCGGTGCTAAAACGCCCAAAAGCGATGGAAACAGCATGGCTTTTTGTGCGCCTTGTGTCGAAATTCTTACACATTCCGCGTAGTCAGGAGTGGCTTCGCCTGTGAGAATTCCTTTTATTTCACGGAACTGACGGCGAACTTCCTCTACCATTTTTTCAGCGGTGTGTCCTACGGCTTGTGTCGTCAAACCGCTGAATACGCAGACAACCATCGAGCCGATGAAAACGCCTGCTAAAACCATCGGATTTACCAAAGTTACATTATAATAATGCATCAAGTCCATGATTGTGGCTTGGGTCGGTGCAATCACTGAACCACAAGCAAGCTCTAGATACGTACCGTTGTTTTGCAGCATTACGCTGATACTTTTTGTGTACGAAGCCAAAAGGGCCAAAACAGTAAGAGAAGCCGATCCGATGGCAAAGCCTTTTCCGGTGGCTGCCGTAATATTTCCAAGTGCATCCAAAGCATCGGTACGCTGACGAACTTCCGGCTCTAACTTACTCATTTCGGCATTACCACCTGCGTTGTCGGCAATCGGCCCGTAAGAGTCGGTTGCCAATGTAATTCCAAGCGTTGAAAGCATTCCAACGGCAGCAATTCCAACACCGTACAGTCCGAAACTCAGATTTCCGGCACTCATCATATTGGCAACATCAAAATTAATTGCCGAAAGGAAAGCCAAAACAATCACAACAGCAACAACCATGACCGGAACGGCGGTCGAAACCATTCCCAATCCAAAGCCTGAAATAATTACGGTTGCCGGTCCGGTTTTTCCGCTTTCGGCAACTTTACGTGTAGGCTTAAAAGAGTGAGACGTATAATACTCAACAGATTGTCCGAGAATAACACCGCCAAACAAACCGGCGATTACCGAAAATGAAAGTCCGATCCAATTTTCGAATCCAAGTCCATACATTATGCCGAAAGTACCAAGAGCAATCAAAAAAGCACTTGTGTTTGTGCCTCGTCCAAAGGCTCCGAGCAGTTGCTTCAAGTTAGCATCGTCTTTGGTACGAACAAGAAAAATTCCCAGAATAGAAAAAGCAATTCCGAGAGCTGCAATCAACATTGGAGCGAGAACTGCTTGCAACTGCAAGTGTGGCATGGCAAAAAACGCTGCCGCGCCAAGTGCCATTGTTGCCAAAACCGAGCTGTAATAACTTTCGTATAGATCGGAACCTAAACCGGCAATATCGCCCACATTATCGCCCACGTTGTCGGCAATAGTGGCAGGATTTCTCGGATCGTCCTCCGGGATATCCGCTTCGATTTTGCCCACAAGATCTGCACCAACATCAGCGGCTTTGGTGTAAATTCCGCCACCAACGCGAGCAAACAAGGCTTGAGTCGAAGCACCCATAGCAAAAGTCAACATCACAGTAGTGATAAACAACATTTTTTCTTGAGGCTGAGGATTGTCAATAAAAATATTCAAAAGAACATACCAAAGCGAAATATCGAACAATGCCAAGCCAACAACCGTCAAGCCCATGACTGCACCCGAGCGAAACGCAACTTTCAAGCCGCTACTCAACGAGCGACGTGCTGCATTTGCCGTGCGTGCCGAAGCAAACGTGGCGGCTCTCATTCCGACAAAACCGGCTAATGCTGAAAAAAATCCTGCAACAAGAAATGCAAAAGGCACGATTTTATTTTGAACACCAAGACCGTATGATAAAATTGCCAAAAAAACGGCAATAATCAAAAATACAATGGCAACAACTTTATACTGTTGCTTCATGTAGGCGACAGCGCCGGCACGTACATACGAAGCAATTTCTTTCATTGTTGTTGTGCCTTCGCTTTCTTTCATCATGCTACGAAAAAAGTAATAGGCAGTTGCTAATGCAGTTAATGCGGCCAAAGGGACGAGCCAAAATACAAGGGGAATAGACATACTCATAGACAGTTTTTGTGGTTTATTTTTGGGAGTTAATTACGATATTCGAAAATTTACTCGCAAAAATACGAAAAAAAAGCAAATTCCTACATGAAGAAATTCTTAACAAAATGTTAACGTGCTGGGGATTTTTGAAAATTAATACAGAAATTTATCGTACGGATACCGCCGAATATGCAACTGCTTCACTTGTTCATAAACAAAATCGCGAAACGGGTGTAGATTTTCTTTCGTCTTTGCGGAAATGAAAAAACTTGGGCTGTTTTCTTTGGCAATCCAGTGTTCTTTCAACTCTTCAAGAGTGATATTTTCTTTGGTTTTGGGTGTTAAATCGTCGGCTTCTTTTTCGATGTAGGTGTAGTTGTCGATTTTGTTGAAGAGCATAATCGTTGGTTTGTCGGAACAGCCAATTTCCGAAAGGGTTTGCTTCACGGTGTTGAGTTGGTCTTCGTAGTCGGGATGCGAAATATCGACCACGTGGATGAGCAAATCCGACTCTCTGACCTCGTCAAGCGTGCTTTTGAACGACTCGACCAAACTATGCGGAAGTTTGCGAATAAATCCAACGGTGTCCGAAATCAAAAACGGCAAATTTCCAATCACCATTTTGCGAACGGTGGTATCCAACGTTGCAAACAATTTATTTTCGGCAAACACATCGCTTTTACTCAAAACGTTCATCAGCGTAGATTTCCCAACGTTTGTATAACCCACCAAAGCCACGCGTATCATGGATTCACGATGCTTTCGTTGTGTAATCTTTTGTTTGTCGATTTCCGCCAATTTTTCTTTAAGGAATGCTATTCTATCTCGGACTATTCGGCGGTCGGTTTCGATTTCTCGTTCGCCCGGACCACGCATACCGACAGAGCCTCCCGAACTTCCGCGTTGTTTGTCCAAGTGTGTCCACATTCGTGTTAAACGTGGCAACAAGTATTCGTATTGTGCCAATTCTACTTGAACTTTGGAGTGTGCCGTTCTCGCACGAGATGCGAAAATATCTAAGATAAGTGTCGTTCTATCCAAAACTTTTACCTTCAATTCTGCTTCAATGTTGCGAAGTTGCGAAGGCGAAAGTTCATCATCAAAAATTGCCATTTTCACGTCTTCTGCATCCAAATAGTTTTTGATTTCCTCTAATTTTCCTTTGCCGACGTATGTTCTACTGTCGGGCATAGTTAGTTTTTGTGTAAAAACTTTCTTCACTTCAACGCCTGCAGTATCTGCCAAAAAAGCCAATTCGTCCAAGTACTCTAATTCTTTTTCAAGCGACTGATTTTGGACGGCGACACCCACCAACACTGCACTCTCTGCTATTTTTTCTGTGCTAATCATTAATTTCGATAAATAAAAGGGGTACAAAGATACGAAAAAAAAAGAATTTGCATTGAGAATACCGACATTCTGTATAAAGCACAAATCCTATGCCAAAACCCGCCATTTTTCAAATCTTGAAATAATATAAGCAGCTGTTTATTAGTGTTTTTGTTTTTTTTAATAAAATGCACCGCACTAAAAACCGCCACAAAATACGCATTTTTTTTTTTTATCTTTGTAATCCCTTAGAAAGGTGTGAACTTAATCAAATTTCAAACTGAAAAAATATAAAACAAAAAAACCATGAAAAGTATTTTAACTATTTTGAAAGCGAGCGTGCTTACGTTGATTCTTGGTCTAACCATCAACAGCGTAAATGCTCAGCAATCCATCTATATGGGGCTAAGACTCCCACAGATGAGTGACGCACAACGTACAAATATTGGAGCAGAAGCTCATGCACAAGAAGCACGCGGGCAAATGATCTTCAACACAGATTCCAATGCATTACAGTATTGGACGGGAACAGAATGGGCAATCCTTGTTGATCACGAATCAATCTTAAATCACATTGTTAATAATATAACTCAAGAATTTATTGACAGCATCTTGATTGGACTAACCATTGAAAGTCCGGATCAAACGATAAGAGTTGTGAGGGTCGGACCAACTCACATTGAGTTGAGTGTTGACATCACAACGATTGCAGATAGTTTGGTAAACAACGCATGGTTTGTTGAAAATCTGATCACAACATTGTTTGAGAACAGCACCTTTATCGATTCGCTGGTAAACAACTTGGTCAATAACTCAACGTTTATTACAGAGTTGGTAACCAACCAGCAATTTATTGATTCGATAGTAAACAACCTGGTCAATAACCCAACGTTTATTACAGAGTTAGTAACTAACCAACAATTTATTGATTCGATAGTGAACAACTTGGTCAATAATCCAACGTTTATTACGGAGTTGGTAAACAACGAGTTTTTTATTACAGAGTTGATAAACAACAACCAGTTTATTGATTCGATAATAAACAACCTGGTCAATAACCAGACTTTTATTACAGAGTTGGTCAATAACGATTTTTTTATTACAGAGTTGGTAAACAACAATACGTTTATTGATTCGATAATAAACAATTTGACAAACAACGAAACTTTTATTGAAAACTTGGTAATCAATCAACAATTTATTGATTCGATAGTAAACAATTTAGTAAACAACGAAACCTTTATTGAAAATTTGGTAGTCAATCAGCAGTTTATTGATTCTATAATAAACAACTTGACAAACAACGAAACCTTTATTGAGAACTTGGTAGTCAACCAACAATTTATGGATTCGATCGTGAACAATCTTATAAACAATCAAACGTTTATCGATTCGATGGTAAACAACATTGTGAACGACCAAACTTTTCTTACAGAAATTATTAATAACCTGTCGATGAATATAACGCAGGAGTTTGCTGACTCAATCATGGCTAAAGTTGCGATAACAGGAGAGCGTGGTATCACAGTAATCGGTAGTGGCACAAGCGATATGATAGTAACATTACCGGAAGGAGGAGCCAACAACCATGTGTTGACTTGGGTAGACTCTTTATCTGTATGGGAGTCTAGATCTATTGGTGCAATCACAACGAGCGGTACAGTTACTGAAGTAACATCCAACTTACCAGGCTTGACTTTCGGTGCAGATCCTACTACAGAACCGGTATTGACGGTCCACAATCTTTTGCCGGTACAAGGGCAATTCCTGGCCAGTGATGGAACTTGGCGAATACCTGACAACACTCTTTACACCGCAGGTTTCGGATTAAACTTGGATAGCACCGAGTTTAGTGCAAATATCAGTGACTTGATAGATAGCCTTGTTAACAGCGAGACCTTTATTGAGAATTTGGTAACCAACCAGCAGTTTATTGATTCGATAATAAATAACTTGGCAAACAACGAGACCTTTATTGAAAACTTGGTAGTCAACCAACAGTTTATTGATTCGATAATAAACAACTTGACGAACAACGAGACTTTTATTGAAAACTTGGTAATCAATCAACAGTTTATCGATTCGATAATAAACAACTTGACAAACAACGAGTACTTTATTGAGAACTTGGTAATCAACCAACAATTTATTGATTCGATAGTGAATAACTTGGTAAACAACGAGACCTTTATTGAGAACTTGGTAATCAATCAACAGTTTATCGATTCGATAATAAACAACTTGACAAACAACGAGTACTTTATTGAGAATTTGGTAATCAACCAACAATTTATTGATTCGATAGTGAATAACTTGGTAAACAACGAGACCTTTATTGAGAACTTGGTAATCAATCAACAGTTTATTGATTCTATAATAAACAACTTGACAAACAACGAGACCTTTATTGAAAATTTGGTAGTCAATCAGCAATTTATTGATTCGATAGTAAACAACTTGGTAAATAACTACACGTTTATAGATTCGATGGTTAACAACTTTTTGAGCCACAACTATTTCATGGACTCGATAGTAAATAATTTGATAAATAACAATACGTTTATTGACTCGATGATAAACATCATTGTAAACGACCAAACTTTTCTTACAGAAATTATTAATAACCTGTCGATGAATATAACGCAGGAGTTTGCTGACTCAATCATGGCTAAAGTGGCGATAACAGGAGAGCGTGGTATCACAGTAATCGGTAGTGGCACAAGCGATATGGTAGTAACATTACCGGAAGGAGGAGCCAACAACCATGTGTTGACTTGGATAGATTCTTTATCTGTATGGGAGTCTAGATCTATTGGCGCAATTACAACGAGTGGTACAGTTACTGAAGTAACATCCAACTTACCAGGCTTGACTTTCGGTGCAAATAATGCGACAGAGCCGGTATTGGCAGTTCACAATCTTTCGCCGATTCAAGGGCAATTCCTTGCCGTTGATGGAACCTGGCAAATACCTGCAAACGACAGCATCATCTACACTGCCGGCTTTGGATTAAATCTGGTCAGCAACGAATTTAGTGCAAATATTAG
>Ga0123355_10000212_pt1 | contig 72880 bp, 60 predicted proteins | sample TergutEmb28metaG_3_FD_89872 | JGI IMG/M metagenome (GOLD analysis project Ga0123355, IMG submission 89872) | Embiratermes neotenicus P1 segment gut microbial communities from Petit-Saut dam, French Guiana - Emb289 P1 | ecosystem: Host-associated > Arthropoda: Insects > Digestive system > Gut ...
AGAACGCAGCAATTTGACACAATGCAAAGAAACGACGACGCGGCGTGCCCAAAGGCACGCAAGGAGGAGTTGATGCAGCAGTGTGGAAAAATTGCAAGTTATCGTTCATGGTTTTGGAGTATGTTAGCTATACAAGTTACATTGGACGGTTTTTAGTTTATGTGACTATAAAGCCACTTAAACCGAAAACAGTCCAATATAGCTAAGAACCTGCGGTCAATAAGCTGATGCGCAATTAGCGTGTAAATGGCGCAATCTACTGCGTCACCGCCTCCTTGCAGACTTTCTTCGAGTATGCTGCGTCGGCGGCTCCTTGTATATCACGCCATTTACACGCTACTTGCACATCCCATTATTGACCGCAGGTTCTAAGTAATTTGACGCAATACTAAGGAAGCGACAACGCGTGCCAAAAGGCACGCCAGGAGAAGCTGACAACATAATGCGGAAAAACTACAAGTTATATTGGACTGTTTTAGACTATACCTTCTACATATCATTCCTAATACTATCCACAATACTTTCCCCCTTAAGCCGTGCGGCAGCAAAACGCATTGTAACCCAGGTTATCACAAACACCGCAAGCACGCACTGCAAAACTGCCATCCATGGGAAGATAAAATCAAAACCCACGGCCATCATTATAACGCGATACACTAGAAACGACGCCAGAATCCCAAGTGGCAGTCCATATAAAAGCGACTTTACAGAGCACAAAATACTTTCTAAATTAAGCATTCGGTTAATGCCGCCGTTGGTCATGCCGGTGCTTTTTAGCATTGCAAATTCCCGCGAACGAGAGCGCACATTTGTGGAAATGGTGCTAATCACGTTGGTTAGACCAATGAGGGTTAGCATTCCTACAAAGCCAAACACAAATACCATCACAAGGCGGACAATGTTGCGGTCTGAATTTTGCTCGGCAGTGAGGTTGCGTACATGGGTGCTAACAAAGATATCGTCATGAATTGGGGCGGGAGTTAGCTCGTCCAGGACGTCGCGCATATGGCCTGTAAATTGGGCAGGGTTATCTGCTTGCACAAACCAAGAATAAAATTTTGAATCAAGCCTTGGGACAACAACGGCCAACATACGCCATCTGCCCGTGGTTAGGTACAGGATTTCTTCCGGAGTTTGTTCGCGGGTCAGCATGCCATGAATTGGGACTTCAACTGCTTCATTTGCGATGTATGCAGTCAGTACCTTCTCAGCCGAATTATCAAATTCAAATGGGGTAAACTCCATCCAACGTTCGCCTACATACCGCCGATAGTGGTTTATTAAGATGTTCGAGCCATATGGCACCCCTGCAACTCGTGCAAGTTCGGCATATTCTTCCGCGCATATGGTGACAAGGGTAAAGTTAAAGCTAACTTCGGCATATGTGTTTTCAGGGTCTACGATGTTGCGCATATCACGGGATAATGTTGCCGTGTCTACTGTTACGGCAGGCACACGAAAAGAACTTGCGCTAACTCCAACGCCAAAAACTCTGGTGTTTGGAATTTCCCGCAACATTGCGGAAATTTCGTCTGCGATTTCGTTACTTATTGGCTGGTAAATTAACTCTATAAGTTCTTGGTCGTCGGAGAATACCGGCACTTGCGTGCTTTGGAAATTGCCGATAACATTTGCATCTACCGTGGGAATTACTATGTTTGTCATCCTGTTTAAATGAGCACCAAAACTGCTTGCGGCAATGAACATCACAATACTTATGGTAAGGGAAACCACAGTTGCGCGAAAATTCCGCTTGCTTCGCTTTAGGGATTTTACCGCAAGAACACCTTCGAAGCCGAATACCATTTTAACAAGTCGGTTCGAACGGGTCTTTTTCACTTTCACATCCCCTGTCTTGCGAATGGCGTTTATAGCAGGGATTTTAGCGGCTTTCCGCGCTGGCAGCCATGCGGAAAGAAGCACAGTTGCAAAGCCCGCCACCGCGGAAACGATTATCGCCTGCCACGCCACCACAAAACCAATGGTAGGCACGCTTACGTCTGCTTGGGCAAGCTCCGCAAGAATATAGTTTGCTATTCCCGTTGCCGTAAATTGAACAAGCAAGCCCGCAACAACGCCAATGGGTATGCTAATTGCGGATAGATACAGGCTTTCGTACATAATAGTTTCGGCAATTTGCCGTTTTGTTGCGCCAACACTTTTTAAAATGCCAAACTGTGTAAGCCGCTCCCCTGCGCTTACGCGAAAGGCGTTTGAAATTACGATAACGGCCGACGCCATTATTATAGAAGTAAGTATCGCACCAACGCCCCACATAACCCTAGTGTAAACATCGCGCATTTGACCAACAAGTTCGTGTACCGCGTCAATTCCGCTTACGGCAAAACCAAATACGGCGGTTATCATTGCGGTAGACAGGGCAATGCCAAGAATTGTCCATACGGCACGTTTGCGATTGGTTTTAAGTTGGCTTTGTGCCAATTTTGCAGTTAGCTTCATTATCGCACCGCCTCATATTTTGTAATTAGCCCGTCGCTAATGGTTATGATGCGGTCGGCCTGCAACGCAATTTTCTCGTCATGGGTGATTATCAGAAGGGTTTGGTTGTAGCGTTTGTTCGCCAATTTCAGCAGGTCAATAATTTCGCGGCTGGATTTGCTGTCTAGGTTACCTGTGGGCTCGTCGGCCAGGATAAGAGCCGGGTCGTTTATTAATGCGCGGCCAATAGATACCCGCTGCTGTTGCCCGCCTGACAGTTCGCTAGGCAGGTGTTTTACGCGGTCGGTAAGACCTATGGTCTCCAGGATGGATTTTAGTTTGTCGCCGTCAGGTTTGCGATTGTCGAGTAAGCGTGGTAGCATTATGTTTTCTTCCGCGGTAAGGGTAGGAATTAGGTTGTAGAACTGGTAGATAAGCCCGATATTCCTGCGGCGGAAGATGGCAAGCTCGCTTTCATTTAGGCCATATATGTCCTTGCCGTCGATTGTAACATTACCTGATGTAGGGCGGTCTACCCCGCCGATTAAATGCATTAGCGTAGACTTGCCACTTCCAGATGCTCCTATTATCGCGACAAACTCGCCTTTTTGTACGGTAAAGCTTACACCGCCTAAGGCGGTTACGGTGGTATCGCCTTTGCCATAGGTTTTTGTTAGATTGGTTACAGTCAGGATATTCATATGGTTTTCCTCCATTTGTTTTGTTGTTAATGTAAGTATAGCTACCCAATGTGACTGTATGGTGACTGAGAAAGTGACAATTTGGTCATAAATTAAACTGTCGGAGATTTATCGAAATTATGTACGCAAAATATTGTCCAATTTCCACAACTGCGCTATAATGCGGCTAACACATAAGCATGGGTGGTACGGACTTTTATTTTGGGCTTGCTTCCGCGGAAGGAGGGTAGTTGAACTCTAACCGAAAGGAGGTGGTACTCCTTGACAACGTTTGAAGCGATTATGATTATGCTAACATTCGGAAACACTATTGTTACTATGATTACGCTTGTAGTCTTGGTTGTTAAGAACCTAAATAAAAAATAGCCGACCCCTTCTGCGAAAGGGTTTCGTCGGCTATCGTAACACATTACACTTTAAAGCAAGCCCACCGCCTTTATAGCGGTTGTGCCAGAGAGACGCTTGTAGTTTCCCGCTACAATGTCTCTCGTTTTTTATTCTATGGTTATTATATACCAGTTATACTACTTTGTAAACTTTATATTACTTTGTAAACTTCAACTACAAATAAAATTTTAGCGTAAACATAGCTCCTGCTCCCTTGCCAGTACCGCCATCCACTTCTATATCCCCGTCTTGCCCTTGCATAATTGCAAGCGCAAGTGGCAAACCAATTCCGTACCCCTTCTCACTGGCGACCTCAAACCGCCTAAACAAACTAGGAATTTTTGCATTCGCTATCCCCGCTCCGCTATCGGTCACAGATATCCATTTGCAAATTGGATTTTCGCCAGACTCTATCTGAATTTTACCCCCTTCGGGCGAATGCTCCATTGCGTTTTTTATCAAATTTGTCAGGGCTTCGGCAGTCCAGCGTTTGTCGCATCTGATATCCGCTTCGCCACAAATTTCTACAGACTGATTTTTTATTTCCATTAAAATTTGCAGCGGCTCAAGGGCGGTTTTTAGCAATTCTGCGGAAGATACATTATCTCTGGCAAAATCAATAACGCCCGCGTCAAGTTTAGCCATTTTCAACAAAGCGGAAATAAGCCACTCCATACGCACTAGCCCGGTTTTTACATTCGACAAAAACTCCACCTGTTTGTCAGGTGGAGCAGTTTCTAACAAATCCGCCATAATCATCATAGACGTTATAGGCGTTTTTAGCTGGTGAGAAATGTTCGCAATTATATCCTTCATCAGGTCGCGCTCGTTTTGCAGGGCGTGCACCTGTTCATTTTTTAAGCTTGCCAGGGTATGGATATCGTTTTTTAGAATGCGCCAAAGCCCTTCGCGATTATCGCGAATATCTATGTTTTGCCCGTCGATAATTTTGCGAATGTTAGCGGATAATTCCTTGACCTCGTTCTTGCTAATCCACACGATAACCAAGCCCCCTAACGGTTTCGATATTCACGGCATCGCCAAGCTTTTCCCGCAGACGTTTGATATACACAGTCAAGGTGTTGTCCTCTACAAAATTACCTGCTGAATCCCAGATGTTGTCCAAAATTTGTCCGCGAGAAAGAATCTGCCCTTTATTCTGAGCGAATGTTAACAGCAAGCGGTATTCAAGTGCGGTAAGTTCAAGCAAAGTTTCGCCAATGTACACCTTTGCCACCGCTGTATCTATTACCACCCCACCAATATTTATGTATGATGAAAGCCTTCCGTTTTTGTCTGCTTTGTCAAAAACACGCTTTACACGCGCCATCAACTCCCGCAGGCGGAAAGGTTTTGTGACATAATCATCCGCGCCACCCTCAAATGCCCGTACGATATGACCTTCGTCATCCACAACCGTTAGGAAAATTATTGATGCATCTTTGATATGCTCTCGCATGTCAAAACCAGTACCATCAGGTAGCTGCATATCCAAAATGGCAAGGTCAAGGTTGTTTGATGAAATTGCTGTTTTAGCTTCGTTAATATTTTTACTGTGGATAACCACATAGCCTTCTTGCTCCAATGCATAAACCAAGCCTGATGCTATTACCATGTCATCTTCCACAAGTAAGATTTTTTTCATCTTAGATCAACCCCCGGTTGAATAAGTCAGCACAAACTTAAACTGCGCCGTTATTTTTTATTACTCTTGCTGATAGGATATAATCTATAAAAGTGGTAAATGACGTTAATTATCTTCTCTGTACCGTCCGTATATATTCCAATCGCTCCACTTCACAGTAAATATGCCTCTTGTAGTGTCGCCTGTAATTCTTTTGGCGGTGTCAGAACGCGTCCATCTTTTGATAAATAAGATTTCATGATAATTTTCGCCATCACGTAAAAGATAATTTCTCGCACGTACCACATCAATTTAGTGGTACATAAGTGCGCCATTGTACCATTGTATTAACTGGTAACTACAACTCACTTTTGGTTTTCTCGGCAATTTTTATCGGTTTTCCAAGTGCTTTGATAAACCAATTAACCGAATCATTCATTTCTTTTGAAAATTCCTCTGGCGTTTGCGAAAGGTGTCTAAGCGAATTTTCATCCCGAATTTTTCTTATTTCGTCCATTGCTTTGCTGGTTTGCATTATTCATCCTCCTCTACAAGCATTGATGGGGATATGATACTAATTTCCTTATAGCGGTTAATTGCATTTACGATTCTTACTTTATCAATGGTTCTGAAATTTACTAAGTGCTTAAAATTCCAAGAAACTATCGCATCACAGTGATGGATAACTGCGTATGCAATGTGTAGGCAATCATCATAACTTTTTTCCTTTAACACGCCTCCCTTAATGTATTCAGTTGCTAATTCTTTTACTTCGTTGGTTTCATGCAGAAGGTTGAGTTCAATTTGCCGTATTTTTTCAAGCATTTGGCTTCGCTTAGGTTCTGAGCAATTTTACACTTCATTTGTTACCATGTCAGAAATATATATTTCGTATTTCCTATTGGCAAGTTCGCACCACAAACGAACTGTGTCGGCCATTTTATCGGGCGTATCATCGGCAAATAAATGACTTATGACTGATGTGTCCAAGTATAGTTTTATCTTTTTCATACAATTGACCTCTTTTCAGATAGTGCAATGATATTAACATAAGCAAATGAGCTTTGAAATACAATTGTAATTGAAAGGCGTTATTTCCACCCTTCACAGCTAACGTCCTATTATACTATAGTCACAGGAATGTAAAGCTGTCCAATTATTGCGCAGCAATTTTTGTGCAACACAAGGAATAGTTGACGCAGTAGCGTGCACAAATTGCAAGCAAGAATAGACTGTTTTGAGTTTCTGTGACGTATACTATAACAAGCAATTCTTCCTTAATTATGGCGTGTTCCCACCATAAGAAGTACAGATTTGAGAACTTGATTTTTAGCAGGTTCAAGACATTTTTGACGCAGCGTGCCCAAAGGCACACAAGGAAAAAATTCGAAGAAGATGCGGAAACATTATGTACCGGCAAGAAGGCCAGGTGCCGTAAGCAGCGTTTGCGCAGCAAACGTACTGAAGCCGCAAAGATGTGCATTCGTTAGTGGGAACACGCCCTAGTATGGCCATTTAAACCAAAAACCGTCCATTGAACGGTTTTTGGTTTAAGCAACTATAATCAACATGTCTAATCACATTCACATAGTCAAAACAGCGGCACCAAGACAGTTATCAAATAATAAAGTAATACCGAAACAGAAAGTGCAGCCACAGCTATAAGGATTTTTCCCACAAAAATTTTACGTCGAATATCTTGGACACGGTTAGATTTTTGTTTTAATTCGATCATTGTTTTTTTATATGATGCAAAGTCAAAATCATCTTCAACAAAACGTAAAGTGTTTTCATCCATAAGGCAACCTCCCTTAACTTTGTACCAATAATACCATCTAACGGAAAACGTGTAAAGTCAAAAGGGTGTAACTTCAAAATCAAATTACGGCAATAAATGGCAAAGCTTTGGAGCATTAAAATTCACAAAACGTACATATTTTATTCAAGTATCAAGGCTATAATTCATACAACGGTGTTGAGGATAGCAAATTCACACAAAACTAAAATTTGGAGGTACATGTCATGGACACAAACTATTATTTAACAGAACAACCCAAGAAAAGGCCTGGTTTTTTGTTTATTTTATTTTTGGTAATTGTAGGCTCTGCAACCTTGGGGGTAAGTATCAGTGCAGGATACGTTCTTCTGCAAAGCCCTGAAACAGAAGATATCGCCGAACCAATTAGTATTACATCTGTGCACATTAACCCCTTAGCAGTACCCATTAATCCGCAAGATCCAAATATATCGGACATCATTCCCTTGGTAAAAGATGCGGTGGTTAGTATTAATGTAACCGTGGCAGGTCGGCCTTTTTCAAACGCAAGTCCAGGTTCTGGCAGTGGTTTTATCTTTTACGAAGACGATGAGTTTGTTTTTATCGCAACCAACAGCCACGTAATTGAAAATGCAAATACAATTACCATATCCCTAAACGATGTAGATAATATGCCCGCCCATATAGTAGGATACGACTCAGACTCCGACCTTGCGGTAATTGCCACATGCAGAACATATCTTGAGGGCAAAAATTATGTAATTGCAACTCTTGGGGATTCCAGCATTATGCGCATGGGTGATACTGTTTTGGCAATTGGTAACGCCATGGGCGGTGGCCAGGTTGTAACAAAGGGCATTGTAAGTGCCTTAGACCTTAATATAGAAGTAACAGACCCCAACCGACGCGGCAGATTGTCCTTAGAAGTTATGCAAACCGATGCCGCCGTTAACCGCGGTAACAGCGGTGGACCGCTGCTTAACCACCTTGGCGAAGTTATTGGAATTGTTACAGCAAAACAAATGGGCGCAGACATAGAAGGTATGGGTTACGCAATCCCGATTAATATCGCCTATGACATTTTGCTAAGGTTAAAAACAGAAGGTCCCGTAAGCCAGCCATTTATCGGAATCGGACATGAAGAGTTTTCGGAATTTATGCGCAGTTTGTTTAACATGCCTTATTCCGGCATTCTAGTTCGCAGTATATTTGAAGGAAGCCCCGCACAAGAAGCTGGTCTTAGGCCGGATGATTTAATTATTTATTTTGGCGGTGTAAGAACTTACGGCAGAAAAGAGTTTGTACAGGCACTCAGCGAACATCGCCCTGGAGATAATGTGACAATTATCGTACACCGTGACGAAGAGTATGTAGAGATTGAGTTAACACTCGGAGCTATCAGACATTAGGGAAACGCCCGTCATTTAAATTAAAAACCGCCAGATATAATAAGGGTGTGTTCAGTAATTCGCTTGTGCTGAATTACCGAACACACCCTTATTATTACGCAGCAATTTTTGTGTAATATAGTCACATAAACTAAAAATCGTCCAACGTAACTTGTAATTTTTCCGCACTACTTCGTCAGCAAGTTGATTGCTTGCAATCAGCAACTCCTAGCATACCTTTGGGCACGCGTCGTCATCGATTCCTCGTATTGCGTGAAATTACTTCGTTACATTGGACGGTTTTGATAGCATTGGTATACTTCCAATTGAGTATAAAAACAGAAAAAAGGCTGTCTTGTGTACTTTACTACTTTTCTACACCAAGACAGCCTTTTTTAGTTTCTAGTCAATGACAATAAACCCGATGAAAATTACAAACTCATATTAATCGCACAGGTGGCATCCGCCGCATTGGCCGGTGGCGCATAACCATTCGCGCCATTCACGATACGCTTCTTCAGCCAACCTAATTTCCTCAAGCCATGCGCGATATGCTTCGTACGCTTCTTCAGCCAACCTAATTTCCTCAAGCCATGCACGATATGCTTCGTATGCTTCTTCAGCCAACCTAATTTCCTCAAGCCATGCACGATATGCTTCGTATGCGAGTTGAGCTAACCTAATTTCCTCACGCCATGCAAGATATGCGCAAGCTGGGCAGTCGCAATATGGCGGACAGGTTGGCTCACATATTGGGCAGTCACAGTATGGTGGGCAACCTGGCTCACATATTGGGCAGTCACAGTATGGTGGGCAACCTGGCTCACATATTGGACAGTCGCAGTATGGTGGGCAACCTGGCTCACATATTGGGCAGTCACAGTATGGTGGGCAACCTGGCTCACATATTGGACAGTCGCAGTATGGTGGGCAACCTGGCTCACATATTGGACAGTCGCAGTATGGTGGGCAACCTGGCTCACATATTGGGCAGTCGCAGTATGGTGGGCAACCTGGCTCACATATTGGGCAGTCGCAGTATGGTGGGCAACCTGGCTCACATATTGGACAATCACAGTATGGTGGGCAACCTGGCTCACATATTGGACAGTCGCAGTATGGTGGGCAACCTGGTTCACATATTGGACAGTCACAGTATGGTGGGCAACCTGGTTCACATATTGGACAGTCACAGTATGGTGGGCAACCTGGTTCGTCATCCAATACGGCTACATCACTGTTATTCCAGCCGTCAAGTACAGCAATTGCCATAACTTCGCAATAATCTGTTACTTGGAAAGGTGCGGTAAACGCCGTACCAGTAGCAACTGGTGTTAGGCTGATTGTAGCTGTTGGTGCTGCGCCATTTACTGTAAAGTAAATACGTGCGAAAGGTGTTGCAGATGTTATTGTAACATAGTCGCCGTCGCGGGTTATTTCCGGCGTTGCAACGTTTTCTACGCGACGCAGTGCTATATTGTCAGCATGAATTTCGGTAATATGCGTCGGGCGAGTCCAAGGAGCATCACCAGTTGAAGTCGCAACTGCCACAACAGCTTCGTGGTCAGTTGCAAGTTCAGGTAAAATAATAATGTTGCTTAAGAAGTTCCATTCGTTCATAGCAGATGCGCTGCCAGCAGGAATTTGATGGAATGCAGACATGCTAGGCATATTGTTTGCTGCTAGTGCACGATTAAACCAAGACCATGGTGCCATACCTGGCAACCAGTCTGCATTAAATGCACCGTCGTGGTTAATTTGTCCGGTTGGTACGGCTATAATCAGATAGTCGTTGCCGGTAAGTGGTCCGCCAACAGCTCTCATCCAACCTGAAATTTGGTAAAGTCCCGCACCTTCTGCACGTAAACTCTCCGTTATATTTTGGTAAAAACCTGTAGGTGAAGTATTGCCAACAAGAGATCTTGTGGCTCTGCCAAAGAAACTGCCGTCAAGAGCAAGTTCTGAATCGTTTACACGGGTTACGGTATTGCTCCAACCATGCCATAATCCGCTACGGTTGCGGGCAATACTATTAAACCCGCCGCCCATTTGTGGACCAAAGGCGTTATTTTCAAACCCGCCGTCTATAATTAGGTTGTCACCAAAACCTGGGCCTGTCATTGCTGCATCAACGGTAACGTGTACACGTATTGTCAGCGATACGTCTGCAGGATTGTAAACGCCAGCTGGTAGTGTAATCGTACCGTATACATAAAACTCTTGGAAAGCCGCAAGGGTTTGGTCGTAAGGTGAACCCGCGATATCCCAAGCAACATCACCAAGGATATTGCCCCCGTCGGTTACAAGCATTACACGGGCAGGAAGCCCAAATGCAGGAGCCGTTGGTGGTGTACCAAATGGTAAATCCACAATTGGGGCAGGTACGGTAATGCTTATTAGCTCCCACTCGTCTGCTTCTGCGACGGTAACAATAAAGTCTACGTCAATTTCCAATTGTACGCCTTTTGCGGCATTGGCACGCAGAGTCATTGTGTGTGTTCCAGGCGCAAGACCTACTACAGGGCGTACTGTGGTGCGTACTTCTTGTACCCAGCCATCGGAACCTACAGGAGTAACTGTTCCTGATTGATGCCCTTGTGGGTGTGCACGGTTAAAGTCAAGAATTGTAAAATTATTTGCAGCTGCACCTTGTAAGGACCATACTAAATTATCCAAATTACCTGTGTAAGGTGGGTATGGCACGGTTAGGCTAATCACAAGTTCCGGTGCTTCGCCAAGGGTGTAACCGTCTGGCGCGATAAAAGCTTCGTAGTTTAATGCTTCAAGAACACCGCCAAAAACATGGTCTACTATAAAGCTTACGTCGAAGGAAATGCTTATACCGTCGTCGCCCAAAATGGTTACTATGCCGGTTGTGGTCCAGTTTAGACCGTCGCTGCGGGTTAGTGGCGTAATGCCATGCTGTGGGCGAATGATGAAGGTTGTGTAGTTGCCTGCGTTAAGAATTTCATCAGGTTGCTTAATTATATCAAACATACCTGTGGAAATTACGCGTAAGCCTTCTGCGCGGCCAAGGCCGATGTTGGAAACAGTAACGGTAAGTTCTATTGTTTCAAGATCTTCCACTGTGTAGCCAACTTGCCATGGGGTAGTGTTAAATGCGTGACCTAAGTCAACATCTACGTCAATTTCAATTTCAGGCAAAACGTTACTAAACATACCCGAATTGTGGTTCCAGCCGTCCATAATTGCAGTAGCGCGAATTATAGCGTCTTCGTTTATACGGAACGGACCTTCGAATAGTGTAACACCTGCGCCCGGCACGATAGCCGAAACAAAACCTTCCGGTGTTTGAGTTATTGTTGCCTGTGGATACTCACCGTCAATTGTGAAGTAGATGCGTGACCAGTTGGTGCTGGTAATTGTTATATAGGTGTAGCCGTCGATTATTGTACGTGTGAACTCCGGTTCTTGAACGGCTTCTACACGGCGTAGGGCAATGTTACTTGCCTCTATACCGCTTATTTGAGTATCACGATTCCATAGATTTTGTCTGGTGGTAGATACTACAACAAATGCGTATGGTAAAGTTTCGGGGAAGTCCAGTAGAACTGTATCGCCCATTTCGTACCATATATTCATATCGGCATCTGTAGCAATTGGTTGGAATACGGCAGTTGCGTTGTCGGCTGTAATCCATGCCCAGTTGGGTACACCTGGTATTTCGTCTTGTCCCCGTGTGTTGCCCATGGTTAATGCTATCATCAAATACTCAGGTACTGTAGGTGCAGCACCAGTTGCTCTCATAACGCCTGCTATTTCGAACAACCCTGGTCCGGCTTCAATTAGTCGACCTGTTACACCTTGGTAAAATCCAGAGCGTGCATTAGCGCGTGGTGTAAACCAAGCGATTCTTCCTTGCGGCTCACCTTCAACCGCAGAAGGGAATAAATCTGTCCATGTAGAACCAAATACTCCGCCGCCGGCAAAAGCTTGCCATTGTGTGCTGGTAGGAGTAATGTTTGCAAAGTTACCTGCAATGTTTGGGGCAAACACATTAGACCCAAAGTTGCCATCCACAATCAGGTTCTCTTCAAACCCTGGGAAGTAAACTGGCAAATGCCCTTCAACCTCATCCAAGAAAATTGTATTAAACCTTGTATTTTCCATTTCAAACTGGTCAATTGTACCAGGTATCAAATACGTGGCAAACGGACGTGCTGTTACTGTGTAGATATTATCAAGCCCTGGCATTGGGATTCTGGAGAATGTATAAACGCCATTCCCATCACTACCCCAGTACCATACGCCAGCTTCAACACCTGTAATAAGCAATTGTGCTGCGTTTTGGCTGGTGGTAATTGTAAAACCGGTAGCAATTGCATCGGAAGTTCTGCTAAACCAAACGTCCCAACCTTCAATGTTTGCGCCAACCATTTTGTCTTCGTAACCTTCTGCTTCAAGCAGTTCAGGTACCATGGTTGCAGGCGCGTTGTTCCTGTCCATAATTTGAATTACGTTTAGGAACTCGTGGTCGTTACGGTATGCACCAGGGGTAACTTCTATACGCCAGCCGCCTGTGTCTTCAATTTTTTGAGCAGATGGTTGTCTGTTATTTGGCCATCCTACCAAGTTTGCCGCACCTGACGGTACAGGTACAAAGTTATGTCCACGGCCATGAGTTGGCGACACATTATCTGCAAGATGTCTCCAGGCACCTGTTCTATTTAGCGCAGACTGCGTAAAATGCGGTATCCAGTAATGGTAACCCGGACCACCTATAACTGTAAGTTCTGCATCCAGCGGAAGAAGGGTATCGTTAACAAGCCTACCGCGGTAGCCAACACCTGCAAAAGGTTGCTTGTCAATTACAGACCTTATGGCAACGCCTTCCGGTGCCGCCACTTGCTGAGGCTCATCAATAGAGTGCAAACGCCATGTGGTTTCATAGGTTTCGTCACGGATATTTAATGTGTCAAATACCAAAAACGCACCAGGGATATCGCTGTCTAAACCAAGGTTCAAAAATACCATAGAACGTTGATATTCGTTAATTTTTGCGGTGTAACCAGGGTTTAAGTCACCAGCCATAAAGCTAAACAGCGGTGCATTTTCAGGGTCGTCTCCGCCACCCCAATTTGCACCAAGTAGGTGAGAAATTTGGGATTCATTTGTGGTGGTAGGTGTGTTATCGCCAAAAACGGCTCTTTGTTCTGCCGCAGTGGCAGGACGTAGCAAGCTATCAAAAGATGTATGCTCGCGGAAGCGGTTGGGGCCACGTGGTCCGCCATCGTTAGACGCCCAGTATGTGGTCCATGCAGGCCACTCTTCTAATGGGTCAACAACGGTTACAAGATTGTGGGAGATACCACGTCTGTTAAAGTTAAAGTCATGTCCCGGAGGGGTAACAGGGAAGTTGCCACCGTCCCAATAACCGGAATCATAGTCGCCAGCGGTAATTGCAAGCCATCCCATATAGTAAATTTGGAACGAACCAACGTCTAACATTTGGTGGTTTGCAACGTAGTAACGTGGCATACGCATTTCTACTACTATAGCATTTGCGTTTGCGGCGTTTGTGTTCATGCCTGGGTTTTCTACCCATGCACTACGGGCAACCATGGTTGGGAACGGACCATCCCAGAAGCCTGTAAGCGGAAGTGCAATTGCAGGGCTTTGTGGCACAATTGTATTGTCACGCAAGATAAACTGCAGTAGCGGGTCGTTTGCCACGCGGAAAGAACGTGAACCATGAGCTTCCCACTGCATAACCGGACAATTAAATAGTGTAGCGGCAAGCCAAGATTCTGTAGAATCTAAATTCCAATAGGAAGTTGGGGCTTTACTGTAGCTCCAGAAACAGCTACCAGCTACAACTGTACGCCCGTTAGGGAAACGCCACCATACTTGTGTTTGGCGCATTAGCTCAGGCATGTAGTGGTTATATGGGTTTAGATCAAATACACGCAATAAAGAAAGTGCGTACATATCAAATTGGAAGCGATTTGGTGCGTATCCGCTACCCATACCATTCGACCCGGCACGGAAAAACCAGTTACGAATAGGTATAAAGTCTTCCATTATGCGGTTATAAACAAAGTCTAAAAGTGCTGGGAATTCATTGTAAATTGCGATACCCGCCATAAGTTGGGTGTACAAGATACCCTCTTCGCCACCATGGCCAGATACAGGGCTCATGCGAGGGAATAGGAAACCGGAATCATTTTCCGATCTGTTAAGAATACCAATGATGGCATTTAAAATTTCTGTTCTTGCGCCGCCGATGTCGTAGTACATTGTGGGGTGGTTGTATGTCCAGCTATATGCCATACTTAGGGTTCTAACCACTCGGTTAAACTGGCGGTTGTTGCCTGGGTTTGTTGCCAAATAAGCTGTACCAAAACGACGTGCAAGGTCAATGGCACGTTCGCCGTATTCGTCACCTTGGCCAAGTGCAAACAATAATGCATTAGCTTCTATAGCATTTCGAATTGCTGCATTGTCAGCTATGGTTGCACCAATATTTGGCAAGGTTGCATTCGCAAAATTGTTAATGGCTGTCCAGTTGGTTGCAAAACCCATTGTTGCACAGGTTGTGCCGCCATCTGGCATGGTCATACGTTCTTGCAGTGCAGGTATGTCTGTTGGGGTAAACCATACCCTAGGGTGTATGTTTTCGTGAAGGTAATGGTTAAAGTCTGCTGTTGTGTAGGTTAGCTCGCCTATTCTACGGAATGTAACGGTAAGCTCTGGCCAAATGTCACGCAGGTTGCCTGTTCTAACACTGGCAACACCATTATCATCAACATCTATGGTGATGTTTTTTACCGTTAACAACCAACGGCTGTTTGCAGGCAGGCCAGAAATGTACATATCACCAACTTCGTGGCTTAACCAGCCGTCGGCTGTACTTGGGGTTGTAAACGTAATTGTATTTGGCCCCGGGTTTTGGTTAAGTACATGTAAATGCAAAGTATTTCTGTCTGCGGCCGCAGGTGTACCAATACGGTCGCGCCTTCCATAGTAAAGTCTAAAGTTAGCATTTACTATGAATGGCTCTAAATTGGTGTTGTCCACCGGTAAGGCTAAATTGGGCGAAGCAAATACCCCTTCCAGCCCTGCCAAAGGTGACAGTACCAGGACGATTGTCAGCAATAAGCAGACCAACCGTTGCTTTTTGTTTCTCATTTAGCATCCTCTCCTAATTTCTACATGTGTCAACTTGTCATAGTCTAGCAGAGACTATGACAGTTGCATTGCAAATTATATAGCAGGCAATGTAATGTGTCAAATATTATATGAATTTTGCTGTAAGCTATGTATAATTTAACAAATAATAGAAAGTAAATGCACACATGTTTGTGAGATGCGCCCGATTTGCAATAGCGAAGCGATCTTACAATTTTTTCATTTCCTCTACAAGTAATATATCTTTAATTCGTATGTATGTACCCTTCATTCCTAAAGAACGTGTTTCTATAAGGCTTGCCCCCTCTAGTTTTTTTAACGCACTTGTTATAACCGAGCGGGTAAAACCCAAGCGGTCCGCAATATTTCCGGCAATTATTAAACCTTCAAATCCGTTTTTGTTTCTGCCACATGAAGAACCTTCGCAAGCGTTTTTATTTGACAACTCGCGTATTATTTCCGTTGTTGCTTCCAATTCAGAAAAGGATAATGTGTTTATAAGAGTGCGAACAACCTCTCTACGACGTTGATTTTCTGCCATATCATGAGTGTTTTTGTTGCGCAAGAGCAATATGCATATAGAAAAAGCGACACCAATACCCAGGTTTTCGTCCTGGGTAAAGGGGTCGCCAATACGGCATATGTTTAAATTGCCTATAGTGGTATTGCCAGCAATAATAGGTTGGTTTACTCTGTGTTCTTCAAAAATTGAGGGGGTGTCAGGTTGCAAAAGTTCGACTATTGGGTGGTTGTTTTGGTCGGATAGAGTAATAGCGGCGCAAATGTGAGAGCGTAGCAACTCACAAACGTCCAAGAGACAGTTTGCGGGGGAAGTGTTTTGTAAGAGTTGATTAAGCTGGGATAAGAAAAGGGAGAGATTCATAGGATGCTCCTTCTTTATGCAACTCCGTCATTGCGAGGAGGGCTTAGTCAATTTCTCTACAACTCTACTAACATGCCTACGGTTGTTCGGGGGCCTCTACTGCATATGTGCAAGCAGAGCAAGCAATCACCTGCTTCTTGCGACCTTTTTCAACTAAAAACTCGCCACAGTCGGGGCATTTCTCCCCTGTGGGCAGGTTCCAGGAAATAAAATCGCAGTCGGGCGATTTTTCGCAACCAAAATATTTGCGACCTTTTTTGGACTTTTTCACAACCACTTTAGCGGCACATAACGGGCAATCTGCCCCTGCTTCTTCAAATAGCGGTTTTGTGTTACGGCATTCCGGGAAACCGGGGCAGGCAAGAAACTTACCGAAACGCCCGAATTTTATCACCATATTGCGGCCGCAAATCTCACACAAAATGTCCGTTTCTTCATCTTTAACTTCTATTTCGCCGATTTTTTCTTCGGCCTCTTGTATTTTTCCTGCAAATGGCGGATAAAACTCGCGAAGAATATTTTTCCATTCTTCTTCGCCATGTTCTACACGGTCAAGGGCATCTTCCATACGAGCGGTAAAATCCACATCCACAATATTTTCGAAATGCTCATCCATGATTTCGCTCACAATTTCGCCAAGTTCGGTTGGATACAACACTTTGTTTTCCTTTGTTGTGTAACCACGGGCCAAAACTGTTGTAATTGTCTGCGCCAAAGTGCCTGGCCGGCCAATGCCAAGCTCCTCCATGGTGCGCACCATACTACCCTCGGAGTAACGGGGCGGAGGCTGGGTAAAGTGTTGCAACGGCTTAAACTCTGCAAGTTTTAGCTTATCACCAACGGCCAAGCTGGGGATGGTAACATCTTTTTCAGAATCTTCGTTTTTGCTGTACACCGCTAAATATCCGTCAAATTTTAGCACCGATCCGCTTGCACGGAAAACTATACCACCGGCGTTCATTCTAACAGAAAGGGTATCGTAAACCGCAGGGGGCATTTGACTGCCTATAAACCGCTCCCAAATTAATTTATACAATTTGTACTGCTCGCCCGATAGGGACGCTTTGATATCATCTGGCCTACGCATTGCAGACGTTGGGCGAATGGCTTCGTGGGCGTCCTGAGTGCGGCCTTTTGATTTGTATTCCACACGTTCCGCAGGGATATATTCTGCACCGTATTTATCATTTATCAGATTCTTTGCGTCATCATATGCCTCGTCAGAAATACGGGGCGAGTCGGTACGAATATAGGAAACAAGACCCACCGTGCCTTCGCCTTTAATATCTATGCCTTCGTATAACTGCTGGGCGATGCGCATTGTGCGACTGGTTGCGTAACTAAATAATTTGCTGGCCTCTTGCAGCAGGGTGCTTGTAGTAAAAGGCGCAGGAGGCTTTTTTTGGCGTGATCCCTGTTTAACATCTACAACCTCGAATTCGCCTTTACCAACAGCCTTTATCACGGTTTTGACATCTGCCTCGGTTTTAAGTTCCTTTTTATCATTACCGGAAATGCTGTATCTGGCAGTTAGTTTGCCCTTTCCTTTTGTGAGGTCTGCTTCCAAGGTCCAGTATTCTTCTGGTATGAACTGTTCAATTTCTTCTTCTCTGTCGCAAATTAATTTTAGCACCACCGATTGCACACGGCCTGCGCTAAGGCCTTTTTTTACTTTTTTCCACAGCAAAGGACTAATGCGGTAACCAACCATGCGGTCAAGCACGCGCCTTGCTTGCTGAGCATCTACAAGATTCATGTCCAAGCCGCGGGCTTCCTTTATGGCCTTTTTAACGGCAGTTTGAGTTATTTCGTTAAAAACAATACGCTCGGTATTTTTTTCATCCAAATTAAGGGCATGAATTAAATGCCAACTAATTGCCTCGCCTTCGCGGTCGGGGTCAGTTGCAAGAAACACTTTTTTTGCTTTTTTAACTTCGCGGCGCAAGGTTGCCAAAATATCCCCCTTACCACGGATTGTAATATATTTTGGTTCGTAGTCGCTGTCCACGTCTACACCAAAACTGCTTTTTGGCAAGTCGCGAATATGACCGCCACAGGCTTCTATTTTATAAGCTGAACCTAAGATTTTCTTGATTGTTTTAACCTTGGTTGGAGACTCCAAAATTATTAATGTTTTAGCAGCCATATGCAATACCTCTAATTTCTATTTTAATGGGGCTCTGCCCCAAACCTCGCCGCATAGGCGGGCAAAGCCCGGCTACGCTTCCTGCGGGAAGCGGCGGAGCCGCTTGTTTCCTATTTTAATGGGGCTCTGCCCCAAACCCCGCCGCATAGGCGGGCAAAGCCCGGCTACGCTTCCTACGGGAAGCGGCGGAGCCGCTTGTTTGTCAAATATTTTTTATATACCTTGCGCCAGGCAGCTTTTTGATTAAGCCTCTTAGTTCCAGCCCAGTGCATATTAGATGTAACTTTCCAACTTCTATTTCCGCCACATCTACAAGCATGTCAAAACTAATAGGTTCCAACGATAAGCTATCATACACTCGTTTTTCGTCTGTTGCAAGGCTTGATTTGGAATTATTTTGCACTGACTCAATTTTTTGCACAATTTTTGCAATCCCAAGGGCCTCAAGAACATCTTCATGGCTGGAAACAGGATATGCACCGTCCCGGATCAACTGGTTGGTACCCTGGCTTAGTTTACTTGAAATATTACCTGGAACAGCCAGTACTTCCCTACCCTGCTCCTGTGCTTGATCCACGGTTATTAAGGTGCCGCTTTTTTTGCTGGCCTCGGTAACCACAATTCCGCGACATAAACCGCTTATTATGCGATTGCGTGCCGGGAAAAACATTGGTGCAGGCCTTACACCAGGCGGATATTCGGAAATTATACAGCCATTTTTGATTATATCGGCACGCAGTTCTCGGTTTTCTGCAGGATAGCAGATATCCACACCGCAGCCAAGTACAGCCACGGTTGGTCCGCCGCCTTGCAATGCACCTCGATGAGCCATGCTGTCTACACCGCGAGCCATTCCGCTTACAATTACAACCCCAGCTGCAGCTAAGGGGCGAGCAAGAAGACGAGCCGTTAACAGGCCGTATTCGGAACATCTGCGTGAGCCTATTATTGCCACTTTTTCAATGTTGTCTGCGGGCAATTCTCCTATTAAAAACAGACCCAACGGCGGGTCGGGAATTTCTGCAAGCAAGGCAGGATAACGAGGGTTGCTACGGGAAATATAGGCAATTTGTCTGGCTTCCATAACAACGAGTAATTTTTCTATGTACTCCAAAGTGCGGTTTTTTATTACGCACCGGAATGTATGATCTGCATTTGAAAGGACAGCACTAAGGTCGTCGATATGGGCATTAAAAACACCGCGGGCAGTACCGCCAAATGTTTCTATTAAAAAATTAAGTTTGCGTGAATTTGTTTGGTGCACCATGGAGGATAACCACAGCATGTATATATCGTCATTCATTGGAATTCTCCTTTATGCCAACTATCATGTCAGCACAGACTTAATTTACAGGCATTGCCTTTTAATGCAACAATATTTTGTACAAAACTAGGGAGTGTTCGGTAATTCGCTTGTGCCGACTTTTCGAGTAAAAATTGTGCTAGGCTAGGAGCGGAAAGCCGCATGTACCCAAAGGTACATAAGGCTTTATGCGACGACGCATAGTGCAATTTTTACCGAAAAGGCGGTGCAATGGAATTATCGAACACACCCTAATAATAACCCAAAAACTATTTTTACGGAAGATACCATATGTTATAATATAGCAAACTAGGGCATGTTCCCACTAACAAAGAGGTTTTATATGAAAATTTTCCTCTATATTGCAGGAGCAATATCATTTATAGCCACAATACGTGGCATAATTATAAGCGGGCCGCTTAATAATACTACCATTTTTTTGGGCGGCATAACATTCGCGCTACTCGGATACGGACATTTTTATGAAAAGCTGAAAGAAAAAAAATGGCTTACGGCCATTATTCTTATACTGTTTTTTATAGTTTTTGGTTTCACTATTTTCTTGGCCGCCTACGGCAGGCGCAACACAGCAACCTTTAATGAAGAAGTTGTGATAGTACTTGGCGCCGGCCTTTTAAGTGGCGAAGTTGGCGGAACCCTTGCCCGAAGGCTAGACGCCGCCGTGTCGTATCATGCGCAAAACCCAAATGCAATGATAATAGTTTCTGGTGGAGTCGGGCATAGACAAGACGTTGCAGAGGCTTACGCAATGTTTAGATATCTGGTGCAGCGGGGCGTACCAGCAGAGCGCATCAGGCTTGAGAATGTGGCATATTCTACTTATTCTAATATGCGATACTCTCGGGCTATTATTGATGAGTATTTTGAAAATGTGCCCTCAGTTGTTGTAATTTCTAGTAACTATCATATTTTTAGGTCTGTCAGATTTGCGCAGCAAGTTGGACTCACAGCTACATCTTATTCATCCAGGGCACCTATTACGCGTGCACCATTTGCATATGTACGGGAAGTGGCTTCGGTAGTAAAGATGTGGATTATTGGCAGGTGATACTGATTGCGTTTTTTTATTGTATCCCCGCCCATCTTGTGGCATAATCAAATCAGTAAACTAAGCGGGCGTCCCGCCCATCCCGAAGGAAGCGGAGCAGGGTTCGTTATAAGAACAGCAGGCGTAGTTAACGTTTCTGGTTCTGACCTGCATAGCGACGTGGCTTGAGGCAGCACCCATTAAAATAAAAGGAGTGCATTAAATGAACGCTGTTATCAAAGCATCATCCTACTGCCTGGTGCATACGCCGGACATGGTAATTCACAACGGTACTACCCAAACAATGGAACGGGCGGCAAACCCGGCGTCCGATTATCTTGCAAAGGCTCCCGCTCACCTACGCGGTTTTGACGCGGCAATGACCTACGCCCCAAACCAAACCTACATCGGCGGGATCACCCCTGCACAACTTGGGGAAATCCCAACGCCGTGGTACGACAAAACCACAAAAGACGCAACCCGCCATGCAAAATTTGGCGAAATAATGCCGCAAGAAGAATTTTATATGCTTATGCAAGTCTGCGACGCATTCGACCTGCTTCAACTTTCCCAGGAATTTGTCGCGCAGGTTAAACCAGAATTTGATGCCCACCCTCTTATGGACGAAAGCATCCTGTCAAAAATAAAGCCTGGCGCAGAAATTAGCGTAATCGAAACCCTTCTGCAAGAAGGCGCAGAGGGCTTGTACCAAAACGCAAAGCTTATCGGCTGCGTAAAAAAAGCCCATGACGTTGACGAAAACCTTTCGGCTCATGTAATTTTGGAAAATCTGGTGTCTAAGGCCTCCTGTGTTTTGTCCATGTTGCATTTAAAAGGCGTGAACAAAACCGATATAGACCTGGTTATCGACTGCTCAGAAGAGGCCGTAGGCGACATGAACCAGCGCGGCGGCGGCAACATGGCAAAAGCGTCCGCCGAAATTGCAGGGTATGTAGGTGCTACAGGCAGCGACCTTCGGGCCTTTTGCGCCGCGCCTGCCCACGCGATAATTCATGCGGCAGCACTTGTAAAAAGCGGCACGTACAAAAATGTTGTGGTAACCGCAGGGGGAAGTACCGCAAAACTGGGAATGAACGGCAAAGATCATGTTAAAAAAGACTTGCCAATTTTGGAAGACGTTGTTGGCGCGTTTGCGGTTCTCATCAGTGAAAACGATGGGGTAAGCCCCGAGATTTTGTCTGAGTACACGGGCTGGCATTCCGTTGGTAGCGGCTCGTCGCCTCAGGCAGTAATTACCGCACTTGTTACCGACCCGCTTGATAAAATGGGATTAAAAATTACCGATATCGACAAATTTTCTGTTGAAATGCATAACCCAGATGTGACAAAACCCGCAGGCGCGGGCGACGTTCCACTGGCTAACTACAAAATGATTGGCGCGTTAGCCGTCACAAAAGGCCAAATGGAACGCACCGCATTGAACGACTTTATCGTAAAACACGGCATGGTTGGCTGGGCACCCACACAAGGGCATATCCCGTCCGGCGTGCCATATATCGGCTTCGCCTGCGAAGAAATTATGAACGACAATATCAAAAACAGCATGATAATTGGTAAAGGCAGCCTGTTCCTTGGCCGCATGACCAATTTGTTTGACGGCTGTTCATTTGTAATTCGCAAAAACCAAGGGAAAACGGATACACCCAAAACTGTTCCCGCAACCGCTTTTCCTGGCGTTGGTATTTTTGGCCTTGGTAGCGAACATGGAGAAGAAAATATGATGGCAGGTGCACTTGCCGCCGCAAAAATGAATATCGCCGTGGGCTATTTGGGCACACTTAAGAGCGATGAAATCTGCTGTATTTATGCCAATTGCGAAAACGAAGCCGTAAAAATAATGGAAGACGCGCTAAACAGCGGGCAAATTGAATCTGCCGTGGCAATGCATTATCCATTCCCAATTGGCGTTTCCACCGTTGGCAGATGCATCACCCCCGGCATGGGCCGCCAGATGTACATTGCCACAACCACAGGCACCGCCGCCACCGACAGGGTTGCCGGCATGGTCAAAAATGCGATTTACGGCATAATCGCCGCCAAAGCTTGCGGAATTGCCGAGCCCACCGTGGGCATACTAAACATCGACGGTGCACGCCAAGCCGAGCGCGCGCTCAAAGAACTTTGCGAAAAAGGATACAAAATTAACTTCGCTGCATCCAACCGTGCCGACGGCTCTGCCATTATGCGCGGCAACGATGTGCTAACCGCCCCCTGCGACATTTTGGTTTGCGACCCGCTGACGGGTAATGTTATCACAAAAATGCTGTCGTCCTTTACAAGCGGCGGATCATACGAATCCACTGGTTCCGGTTATGGGCCAGGTATTGGTGAAGGCGTAAACAATTTGGTAATGATAGTTTCCCGTGCATCGGGCGCGCCTGTTGTGGCCGCGGCGGCGCAGTATGCGGCAGAGCTTATAAAAGGCGACTGGCGTAAGGTTATGAATGGAGAATTGACCGCCGCAAAACGTGCAGGGCTTGATGGGATATTAGAAAAATACGCCCAAAAAGCCGTAGCCGCGTCAGAAACGGAAAGCTTCACCCCGCCGCCGAAGGAAATTGTAACCGCTGAAATATCCGGTATAGAAATTATGGACTTGGATAACGCTGTTGCTGTATTAATGAAGGCCGGCATTTATGGTGAAAGCGGCATGGGCTGCACCGGGCCTATTGTACTGGTTAGCGAAGCGAAATTGGAACAGTCTGTAGCTCTACTTGTTAAAGAAGGGTTAGTAACGGCGTGATGAACCTATCAATCTGCGGCATCGACTGCGATGTCTGCAAATTTAAGCAAGAGGGCAAATGTGAAGGTTGCCGTATATCTGCATCTATAGGTAAATGTGTATGGGGTGGACGATGTGAGTTACATGATTGCGCTACAGAAAAAAGTCTGTCACACTGTGGCAAATGTAAAGAATTCCCATGTGCAACGCTGCAAGAATGGGCATCCAGCGAAAACACGGAACGTATCGACAATTTAAAGGCATTAGGTGAAACAAAATGAACGAGCGTCTACGAACACTGCCAAAAGTAGATGATGTTTTGGCTTGTTTAAACGAACCTATACCCCGCGCTGTGCTGGTTGATTGCATTCGCGAAGTGTTGGATGATTGCCGCAAGCAGATTCTGCAAACTGCGCCAATGTGCAGTGCAAGGAACGCCGTAGATTTCACATCAGCTACTGACATAGCCGCCCGTGCCATTACTCTTGCAAAAACCCGCCTAACCCCAACCCTACGCCCAGTCATAAACGCAACCGGGGTAGTCCTACACACAAACCTTGGCCGCGCCCCCCTACCGGAAGCCGTGGCCGAACATGTAAAACAAATTGCAATGGGCTATAGCACCCTAGAATACAACCTGCAAACCGGCAAACGCGGCAGCCGCACCGCCGGAATCGAAAATTTGCTAACAAACCTAACCGGTGCAGAAGCCGCCTGTATAGTTAACAATAACGCCGCCGCAGTTTTGCTAACCCTCGCTGCACTGTGCAAAAGCGGCGAAGTTATCGTATCACGCGGCGAACTTGTGGAAATTGGCGGAAGCTTCCGCGTTCCGGACGTAATATCTCAAGGCGGTGCGATTTTGCGGGAGGTTGGCACCACCAACAAAACCCATCTTCGCGACTATGAGAATGCTATTTGTGAAAACACCGCAGCAATTCTAAAAGTCCACACTTCCAATTACAAAGTCATGGGCTTTACCAAAGAAGTTGAAGTGGATGAGCTGGCAGCCCTCGCGAAAGAAACCGATCTTATTTCTATTTACGACCTTGGTAGCGGCTCATTTATAAGTTTTGCCGGGGAGCCAATTGTGCAGGAAGCCTTAAAAAGCGGCGTAGATATGCTATGCTTCAGCGGCGACAAACTTCTGGGCGGGCCACAATGCGGTATAGTCCTTGGCAAAAAAGAACAGATAACAAAATTGCAAAAACACCCGCTTTACCGCGCACTTAGGGCAGACAAACTTTCCCTTGCGGCACTGGAGGCGACATTGCTTTTGTACTTGGACATAGAAAATGCCAAGGTGCAAATCCCAGCCTTGACGATGTTGGCGGAAGCAAAGGACTTAAAACAAAAAGCCACCCTTTTACTAGAGCAGCTTGACAAAAACTTTAATGCCTATTTGCAACAAACCAATTCTCAAGCAGGCGGAGGATCTCTACCCTTACAAGAATTTGAATCTTGGGCAGTAGCAATCCCATCACGTCATCTAGTGCTTGAAGAAAAAGAAGCGAGCGAAGCGGAATGGGAAACGTCTGCTGCGCTCACTGCACCTACCGCTAACGTTTCTCACCCCGTTGCGGAGTCTCACAGGTTTACCATACCCGAACTGGAGCAGCACCTACGTAACTGGCAAACCCCAATAATCGCCCGCATTCACAAAGATACATTATTGCTCGACGTTCGCACAATAGACGAGCAAAATTTAAAAGAAATTGTACAATGCTTACAAGCAAAAATAGGAGGTTCTTAAAATGACAAAGCTACTTCTTGCAACAGCAGCAATGGTACTCATTTGCCTGGCCCCAATAGCCCTTTACGCAAGCGACATCCGTGTAACCGTAGACGGCGAAACTGTAAACTTCCCAATACAAGCGCCGGTAATTGTCCAGGACCGCACCCTAGTTCCTGTCCGCGGCGTATTCGAGCATCTGGGTTTTGAAGCCCAGTGGCACCCAGCCCAACGTCGCGCAATCCTAACCCGTCACGACCACGTAATAATAATAACCATCGGCAGTAATGTCTTCACTACCAATGGCATATCCCACACCTTGGACGTTCCCGCGCAAATTATTAACGATTCCACTATGCTACCTCTTCGGCATGTGCTAGAAAGTATTGGCTACGAACTAGACTGGAACGCCGCCGCAACCACCGTAATTATCACCCGGCCCCTTGCAGGCGGCAGATTTGTTGCAGAGGGTGCCCATGGCGCGACCCTGACCTTTGGCGACACTACTTTCTCCCTGGAAATTGACATTGCCACAGCAACTGAGCTTTTGGGAGATTTTGATATGGGCATACCGACCATTGCCGGTAGCCTCACGTTAAACGGTCAATACACCGTAAACCAAAACGCCGGAACCATTAATCTAAGCATAAGCCGTGCAGAAGCCACGCGTACCGCTAACACCATCCTAGACATTCTTAGCGACTATACCGCAAATCTAAATTTAGACCAATTGTCCGCACAAGAACTAGAGGCAGTAACCCAGTTAATGTTAATGCTTGCAGTACGTAATGTTTTTGTGGGCACCATGGTAGACCAATTTATGGCAGGGCTAAACAACTTTGGCTTCCGGTTCGACCGCTACTTTAACAGACTGGTTGATGATGTACACGGAATTGTATTAATCCGCCAGTAACCCAAAATAATTCAATTACGTGTGGCACTAGTAGCGTTCAGGGCGCAGTTTTCGTAATGACTCGCTAATCTTTTTCTCTACACCATTTTCTGTTGGGTTGTAATATACGCGGTCAACAAGTTCGTCAGGCAGATATTGCTGGGGCACATAATTGCCGGGATAATCATGGGGATATTTATAATTTGCACCACGGCCAAGCTGTGGTGCATTTTTGTAATGAGCGTCTTGCAAATGCGGTGGTAAGGTTTTGATATGAACATTTTTAACATCTGCAGTAGCCTTCATAAGTGCAACACAACTTGCATTGCTTTTGGGTGCGCAAGACATGTATGTTACAGCCTGAGCTAAAGTTAGCGTACACTCCGGTAGGCCGATAAACTGCACAGCTTGCATTGCAGAAACCGCCACCTGCAAGGCATGTGGGTCTGCGTTGCCAATATCTTCCGACGCAAAAACAACAATGCGGCGGGCTATGAATTTTGGATCTTCTCCTGCGTAAAGCATACGGGCGAGGTAATACATAGCGGCATCCGGATCACTCCCGCGCATACTTTTTATAAAAGCCGAAATTGTGTCGTAATGATTATCGCCATCTTTTTCGTATCGTAAAGCGCGTTTTTGTATACACGATTCCGCTACGCTTATGTCAATTATAATCTGCCCGCTTTCCGGGTCGAGCTCGGTAGTTAAGGCAGCAAGCTCTAATGCATTTAAGGCGGTGCGAGCGTCTCCGCCTGCTATATCGGCTAAAAATTCCAAGGCATTTGCTTTAGCTTTAATCGGTAAACAGCCAAGTCCGCGTTCCTTATCAGCAATTGCCCGCCGCAATAGTTCCAAAATATCTTCCTGAGTTAGCGGATAAAGTTCAAAAATTACCGAGCGGGAAACAAGGGCTTTATTAACCTCGAAGTACGGATTTTCTGTGGTTGCGCCAATTAAAATAACCGTCCCATCTTCTACATGGGGCAAAAGTGCGTCTTGCTGCGCTTTGTTAAAGCGATGAATTTCGTCTATAAACAAAATAGACCGTTTACCGTAAAGTTCGATAGCAGCCTTTGCATCCTCTATTGCCCGTTGAATATCTTGCTTGCCGGAAATTGTAGCGTTTAACTGGGTAAAGACAGACCTGGTTGTGGCGGCAATTATTTGTGCCAAGGTAGTTTTGCCTGTACCGGGCGGCCCATACAACACCAGCGACGATAATTTGTCGGCTTTAATTGCGCGAGTTAATAGCGTATTCTGCCCTATAATATGTTTTTGCCCCACCCATTCTTCCAAATTGGTGGGGCGCATACGAGCCGCTAAAGGGGCCTCTTTTTTATGCTGGCTGCGGTTTTCATCAAAAATATCCACGATTAGTCAGTTAACTTTTTTTGTATGCTTTGCAGGAAACTACAGATCCATCTGTTTAGTGCCGGATTTATTGTAGTCTCGTCGTTTTTAACAGAAAAGTCGGTGCTTATGTTTGTCATGTCATAGAAATACAACATGTCTACCAAACGCAGAACGTCTAGCAAAAATGATGTAAATACAACTTCGGAATCGTGATTGCCGTCCAGAGTTATTATGTCAAATAAATCTGGGCGGGTTTTAAGTTCTTCCATTACAAAAGGATGAAGCTCTTTATGTGCTTTGTGACGTTTGTATACGATTTCTAAACTGTCGTCTTTACGCTGGCGCGCAAGCAAACGTTTTATAATACGCTCGATATCACAGTTAATGTCAACAACAAGTACGCGCCAGTTATTGCTTTTTGCAAAACGAATAAGGTCTATGGCTTGCTGACGGTTTCTCGGAAAGCCGTCAATTAAACCAGGTGTGTTGGCAAGTGCAAATTCGCGAAAAATTTCACATGTTACCTCGTTGGGAACAAGAACCCCTTTTTCTGTATATTCCTTTAAACTCGCATCTTCCACAGATTTTTTGCGAAAGATATCTCCCATACTTGCGGAGTATAAATCCGGAAGCCAATACCCCAAAATATTTTGCACTAAAGTTCCTTTTCCGCCACCGGATTCGCCTAGCAACACAATAAAATCCCATTTTTCAAGTAATAATGGCTTTCTCATTAAAAACCCTCCAAAGTATTAGGGCATGTTCCCACTATTAAAAACATATAGATTTGCGAGCCTGATTTTTTGCAGTTTCGAGAGATTTTTGACACCGCGTACCAAAGGCACACAAGAAAAAAATTCGAAGGAGATGCGGAAACATCATGTACCGGCAAGAAGGCCGGACGCCGTAGGCGGCGTTTGCGCAGCAAACGTACTGAAGTCGCAAAGATGTGTATTCATTAGTGGGAACACGCCCTAGTGACATTATATGCTATTTCCTAATATGTATTGTACGCTTTTAACGCACAGTATTCAAGAGGAATTATCACCAATCCTTTAACATCGCATTCATTTCATTCCCAATAAGCAAAATCACCGAAATTATATTCAACCACAAAATTAGAATAAAAACCCCGGCAATGCTACCGTAAACTGCCGGATACTGCGTGAAATTTGAAATTGCAAACCCAAAACCGCTACTAATTACCACCCAAGCGACCACTGTAAATATCGCCCCGGGTAAAATATGTTTAATGGGAAGTGGCGTTGCACACGCAAGTTTGTAAATTAGCATGGTAATTAGCGTAAGCGCAACAAGCGCACCGCCACCGCTTGCAAGCGTAAACAAAAGCTCATGCCCGCCCGGGAAAAAATAACCCCATATCTGCCACCCAAAAACCAATAGCCCAAGCATTACAATTAATGTGGCCGCAAATAAAAGCATCAAAAGCAGACTTAGACCTACTTGACCGATAAAACCACGTCTGTCTTCCAGACCGTAGGCGCGGTTTGTTATGCGCACAATTGCTCTAAAGCCGTTTGTGGTGTTAAACACGCTAAAAAATAGCGCGGTAGACATAAGCCCAGCACTGCTGGTCGCGCTAAGCTCGTGCACAAAATCATACGCTAAGTCGGCAATATGGGCGGGCAGGACAAAAAACAAGCCTTCCATTATTGCGGATTCGTCTACGTTTATGAAACCAAGCAGGGTCATCAGAAATATCAAGAATGGAAAAAACGCGAGTATGACACGATATGTCAGCCCGGCGGCTCGTTCAAATATTTGACTGTGGTGGCAGTTTAAAACCAAGTTGAAGATGTAAATACATAATTTTTTCATAACCTCACCTAATATATACCTTGCGCTTTTTGTAAAAAAAGTATACTCTACTCTTAGAAAATGTCAGAGGAGTTTGTCACTTGCGAAACCTTACTTTACTAACAGATTTTTATGAATTAACCATGATGCAAGCCTATCACCATCATCAAACCACCACGGGGCGCAAACAAGTGGCGGTTTTTGATATGTTTTACAGAGAAAACCCATGCGGCAACGGATACGCCGTGGCGGCGGGGCTTGCGCAAGTTATCGATTATATAAAGGAATTGTCCTTTACAGACGATGATATTAACTATCTGCGCTCCACAGGCACATTTAACGAGAGCTTTTTTGAATATCTAAAAAACTTCCGTTTTTCCGGCAATATAAACGCCGTGCCCGAGGGTACGGTCGTGTTCCCAGGGGAACCCTTGTTGCAAGTTGTAGCCCCGTTAATGGAAGCACAATTAATTGAAACCGCAATTCTAAACATCATCAACCACCAAAGCTTGATAGCCACAAAAGCCGCCCGTGTTTGCTGGGCCGCTCAGGGCGACCCCGTTTTAGAATTTGGTCTTCGCCGTGCCCAGGGACCGGACGCTGGGCTCTACGGCGCGCGTGCCGCCATGATTGGCGGATGCACAGCCACAAGCAACGTTCTTGCCGGCCAGCTCTTTGGTGTGCCTGTACGCGGTACCCATGCCCATAGTTGGATAATGTCATTTGATACCGAACTTGAAGCCTTCGAATATTATGCCGAATTGTACCCAAATGCATGCATACTTTTGGTGGACACCTACGACACACTAAAGTCTGGGGTTCCAAATGCCATAAAGGTGTTTAAATCCATGCGGGAGAAAGGAATTGAGCTTAAGGGCTACGGCATTCGCCTAGACAGCGGCGACCTTGCATATTTATCAAAGCAAGCCCGCATAATGCTAGACGAATCGGGCTTTGCGGACGCTTTTATTTCCGCGTCTAACGACCTTGACGAATACTTGATATCCGAACTAAAAAGCCAAGGCGCGAAAATTTCCCTCTGGGGGGTTGGTACGCATCTTATTACTTCCAAGGAATATCCGGCTTTTGGCGGAGTGTACAAATTAGCGGCATTCTCTACTGACGGCGGCCCTTGGCAACACAAAATAAAACTTTCCGAAGACCCTGTGAAGGTAACAAACCCGGGGGTTAAAAAGGTTTTTCGCCTTTACGACGCCGCAACCGGCAAAATGAAAGCCGACCTTATTGCCCTACAAGAAGAAGAGCTAAGCAACAACGACGACCTTACAATTTTCGACCCCATCGCTACCTGGAAGCGCATGACGCTAAAAGCCTACGAATTTACCGTGCGGGAGCTGATGCAGCCTGTGTTTGAAAACGGCGAATGCGTGTATCCGGTATATACCGTGGCAGAAATTCGCCAATACGCAAAAAAAGAGCGTGACACCCTATGGGAAGAGCATAAACGCCTGGTGCGCCCCCATGTAATGCCGGTGGATTTGTCGCAGAAGTTGTATGATTTGAAGCAGGAATTAATAAAGAAATTGCGTGGGTGATTACTAAATGGACAAAATTAAATCAAACCTACGAGCGTATTATAATGAAGAAGCACAGATAAGAGACGCCTCGCCAAAACAAAGCTGGAAAGTTGAAGTACGTGAGCAGTTTTACACCCTTGCAAAGTCTGAAAACAAGCTAACATTGTTAGAATTAGGCGCGGGAGCGGGGTACGACAGCCAGTATTTCATGAATAATGGTATGGAAGTTGTGGCCATAGACTTATCGAGTGAAATGGTAGAACGATGCAAAGAAAAATCCATAGAGGCATATGAACTGGATTTTTATGACTTGTCATCACTGGGCAAAAAGTTCGATTGCGTGTGGTCTATGAATAGTTTGCTACATGTTCCGCGGCCAGATTTGCCCCAGGTTTTACAGGGCATAAATTCTGTGCTTAACCCAAGCGGGCTGTTTTACATGGGGGTGTATGGCGGGGTAGACTCGGAAGCTGAATATGTAAACGACCGCTCGGCTGTTCCGCGTTTTTTCTCGCACTACACAGATGAAAAATTACAAGAATTGCTTGGTGGGTATTTTGAGATAATTAGCTTTGATAGATACGACCTTACCAGCGGCGCGAAAAATTTCTTTAAGCAGAATAAGTGTAGAGGCGCAATTGATTTTCAATCCGCTGTTTTGCGGAAGAAATGAAATGAGTAAAATATATATAGTTGGTGTTGTTGCAAGCGGAAAAACAACCATGGCAAAGATGCTATCAGAAAAATTGAATATCCCGTGGTACGAACTAGATTCTGTTGTTCATGTACACACCGAAAATGGCTACTATAGGCGAACGCCTGATGAACAAATACAAGAAATTAATCGAATAAATACAACAGGGTCGTGGATTTGCGAGGGAGTATACAGAGAAACCCACAAATGTGTGCTTGATTTAGCTGACGAAATAATTTTCCTAGACCCTCCGCTATGGATAAGAAAAAAGAGGATTTTTACGCGCTTCATTAAACAAAAATTGCGCATAGAATCCTGCCTTTACAAGCCTCGCATAGATATGCTTAAGAAAATGTTTGAATGGACAAATGATTTTGAAAATAATCGGCAAAAATTTGAAAATGTTCTTAGAGCATACGAAAATAAACTCATCCGAATATCAAAGATAAGCGATTACACAAAACAAAAATAAAAGGAGCTGTTAAAAATGCAAAACGTAAAAGAACTACCAGCAAAACTAAAAGCAAAAAAAGGATTCAATCTAAACATGATCATTGGCCTGGATGGTTTCGTTGACGAAATCATCCACGTGGTGGACAAACGTCAAGACTTTCAAAACTACACCCGCCTTGCCACAATTGCCGACTTTGGCGACCGTGTCTCCAAAGCCGCAGGCCTATCTGCTAACTTCGAGTTCGTTCCCGTGCAAACAAAACTTGGCGGCAACGGCCCAATCCTTTCTAACGCACTTTTGGAATACGGCGTTTCGCTAACATATGTGGGTTCTCTTGGTAAACCTGCAATTCATCCAGTTTTTCAACCTATGGTAGACAAGGCAAAAGCCGTATACAGCCTTTGTGGCGCAGGCCTTACCGATGCCCTGGAATTTGAAGACGGCAAGCTAATGCTAGGCAAGCATGCTACACTAAAAGAAATCACCTGGGAAGCCTGCAAAGCAAGCCTTGGCGGTGCCGAAGGCATTGCAAAATTAATATCCGAAAGCCATCTTTTTGGTATGGAAAACTGGACAATGCTGCCCTACATGAGCCAAATTTGGGAAGGTATTATCGCGGAAGTTTTCCCATTGCTGCCCGATAAAGCGGAAAAGCCCCTAGCCTTCTTCGATCTTGCAGACCCTGCAAAACGCACAAAAGAAGACATTCGCCATGCCATGAACCTAATCAGCAAATTCGAAGGCAAATTCCGCACAATCCTTGGCCTAAACGAAAACGAAGCCTATGAAATTGCTGAAGTTCTGGGCGTAGCCGTAAACGAAACAAGCCCCGACAAACTAAAGGAAACCGTACTGGCCACCTATGAAAAACTAGGCATTTACTGTCTCGTTGTTCACCCTGTACGCAGTGCATGTTGCGTAATTGGCGGCGAATATTTTGCCACCGATGGTCCATATTGCCAAAAACCGAAACTAACCACGGGTGCCGGCGACAACTTTAACGCGGGTTTTTGTCTTGGCCAATCACTGGGGCTTGACCCACTTGCGTCAATAACCCTTGGGGTTTGCACATCCGGATTCTACGTGCGCAATGCACAGAGCCCAACATTCGACCAAGTAATTGACTTTGCAGAAAAATGGGCGGTTGGTAACATTGCCTAATCTGTCTAAGCTAAAAGCCGACGCCAATCAAATAATCACTCGCGTAATAGCGGATAACATGCCAACCCAGGCCGTTATCAACGCGCTACAGAACCACAAAACTACAAAACGCTTGCATGTTATAGCCATAGGCAAAGCCGCATGGACAATGGCAAAAGCTGCAAGCGACTATCTTGGCGACCGTTTGATAAGCGGGATTGTTATAACCAAATACAACCACTCCCGTGGGGCGTTGCCACACATAGATATCTTTGAGGCAGGCCATCCCGTTTCTGACGAAAATACTATCCTTGCAACGCAAAAATGTATAAAGCTTGCCGCCTCCCTGACCGAAAACGACGAGTTGCTGTTTCTGATTTCAGGCGGAGGGTCGGCTCTTTTTGAGGCACCCGCAGACGGCATTACATTGGAAGATGTTCAAAATATAAACGCACAACTTTTGGCAAGCGGCGCAGATATTGTTGAAATTAACATGATACGCAAGCGGCTTTCTTCCGTTAAGGCAGGCCGCTTTGCGTCTCTTGTCGCGCCCTGCGATATTTTTGCCATTGTGCTTTCAGACGTGCTTGGCGACAGGCTTGACTCCATTGCGTCTGGCCCTGTTACGGCAGATATGTCCACCACGCAGGATGCGATGTACGTAGTGGAAAAGTACAATCTAATACTTACAGAACAACAAAAAAAATGCCTGATGGCAGACACGCCGAAAGAAATAACAAATGTAAAAACCGCAATAACAGGAAGCGTGCGTACCCTATGCGATGCGGCGGCAAATGCCACGTGTAAGATGGGATACACGCCTTTTGTACTTGCCACAACCATGAATTGCGAAGCCCGTGAAGCCGGGCGGTTGCTGGCGTCCATGGCTGTGGAAGCCGCTACACAAAGTGCAAATTCACGGAACGTCGATGGCGATGCTCTCTACGAAAAACCTGACGATTTCGGCAATTATGATGAATGCCGCCCCCGGCGTTCGGTAAATTTTTCGCCCCCCTGCGCCATTATTCTGGGCGGCGAAACCGTTGTAACCCTAAAAGGCAATGGCAAAGGCGGCCGTAATCAAGAATTCGCCTTCGCCGCCGCAAAAGGAATTGCCGGTTTTGACAATATCGTTATTTTATCCCTAGGCTCTGACGGCACCGACGGCCCAACCGACGCCGCAGGCGGAATTGTAGACGGCACAAGTTTTGCAAAAATTAAAGGCTACGACAAAATTTTAGCCAACAATGACACTTACAACGGCCTAAAAGCTATAGACGGCCTGATAATAACCGGCCCTACGGGCACAAATGTTAATGATGTTGCAATAGCACTGATTGGTTAGCAAACAAATAATGTGGAGGGCGAAATTATGAAAACAGCCTATACTCATTGGAAGCAAGTTGCAAACGAGATAAAAGACTCCGGTCTATGGAAAACGGAGCGTATAATAACCACGCCGCAATCTTCACAAATAGACACAACGCAAAAAGCACAATTAATAAATATGTGCTCTAACAATTATCTTGGGCTTGCCAATAATTCAGATGTGAAAGAAGCCGCCAAACAGGGCATAGACCGCTGGGGATACGGGCTTTCGTCTGTACGCTTTATTTGCGGCACCCAGGAGCTGCACAAAAACCTGGAAGCAAAGCTAAGCGAATTTTTGTGTACAGAAGATACCATCTTGTATTCGTCCTGCTACGACGCAAACGGCGGCTTGTTTGAAACCCTACTAACCGCCCACGACGCGATTATCAGCGACGAATTAAACCACGCCAGCATTATAGACGGGGTGCGCTTATGTAAGGCCACCAGATATCGCTACAAAAACAACGACATGGCCGATTTGGAAGCCCAGCTTACCGCCGCAACAGATGCCCGCATTAAGGCTATCGTCTGCGACGGTGTTTTTTCCATGGACGGTACAATTGCCAACCTACCCGCAATCTGCGACCTTGCAGATAAATACGATGCAATTGTTATTGTGGACGACAGCCACGGCGTTGGCGTTATTGGCAACAATCTAAAAGGCAGCCACGAACACTGCAATGTTATGGATAGGGTGGACATTTTAACGGGTACACTTGGCAAGGCCTTGGGCGGTTCCTCCGGCGGGTATACCAGCGGTAAGAAGGCGATTATTGATATACTGCGTCAGCGGTCGCGTACGTATTTGTTTTCTAATACACTGTCGCCGATTATTGCGTCTGGCAGTTTAAAAGTACTGGAACTGGTTTCACAGTCGGATGAAATTAAAACCCGTTTGAAAGAAAACACCGCATATTTTAGAAATGGCATAAAAAATGTTGGCCTGGAAATTGTGGACGGCGTGCACCCCATCGTACCCGTCATGCTATACGACGAATTGCTTGCGCAAAAAATGGCAGAGAAACTGCTGGAAAAAGGCGTATATGCTATTGGTTTCTTCTTTCCGGTTGTGCCTAAGGGCAGAGCTAGGGTAAGGTGCCAGGTTTCCGCAGCGCATACGAAGGCGCAACTCGATATTGCGATAAATGCCTTTGCGGAGTGTAAAAAGGAGCTAGGGCTATGCTAATACCAATTCTACATTTTGAAGGCAACTGCACAGATGCGATTGCCTTATATGAAAAAGCATTCGACACAAGAGTAGCGGCTTATGATTACGACATAAATATCAAAGTACGTCATGCAGAATTGACCATTCAAGGGCAAACGATTTATTTAAACGACGCAAAAAAATATATACACGACACGTTCGGTGTAAACTGCAATACCCATTTGACAGTTACATTCAACACGCCAGAAGAACTGCTGGCCTGCTACAGATATCTAAAGAGTGGAGACAATCCTATGCCATTTGTTGAAACGCCATACAGCAAGCTAGTTGGCAATTTTGTCGACAAATTTGGTGTCCTTTGGGGGTTTATGGTAAGGGAGTTAAACTGATTGCAGAATATGATAATCGTCGCACTAAAAGCGAATTATCGAACACACCCTAATCAACATTATAGTCACAGGAATGTAAAACTGCCCAATTATTGCGCAGCAATTTGTGTGCAATACAAGGAACAGTTGACGCAGTAGTGTGCACAAATTGTAAGCAAGAATGGACGGTTTTGCGTTCATGTGGCTATAAATAAAATTGGAGGCCTTCCATGGAAAACTGTATTTTTTGCAAAATAGTATCCGGCGAATTTAACTCGTACAAAGTGTACGAAGACGAACACAGCCTGGCATTTTTAGACATTAACCCAATTGCAGAATATCACACAATCGTCATTCCCAAAGCCCACTATGTAAACGCGTTCGACATTCCAGCCGATGTCCTTTCCCATGTAATGCACGCGGCAAAACAAGTTGTAGACCTTTACGCCAAAACTCTTGGCCTTACAAACCTGCAAATCTTGCACAACGCCGGCCGTGACGCGGGGCAGGAAGTTTTTCATTTGCATATGCATATCATCCCGCGCAAAGCGGGCGACGGCATAAAAATAAACTGGGTACCCCGTTCGGTATCAAAAGATGAACTTGTAGAAATGCTGAGAAAGTTGAAATAAGCCCATAGCGACGCCATCGCCTCCCGAAGGGAGTGCAGTTGGGCTTTGCCCAGCAAAACGGCGGGGCTTGGGGCCGAGCCCAATTCTAATAAAAGGGAGCAAACCAATGAAACCGCTAGAAACCAATCGTCTGATACTGCGCAAATACACTCATGACGACGTTGCCGCAGTAAACAGCTATTCAAACTGTGACGAAAACATCATCTACATGCTTTTTGACGCACAATCAATAGACGATACCCGCAATTTCATAAATATGACCATCAGCAAAGCAGAAGAAACTCCAATGACAGATTATTTTTACGCCGCCACACTAAAAGACACGGGCGAACTTATTGGCGGTTGCAGTCTTCACATGCGGGGTGAAGATGTAGCAGAAATCGGCTGGATTGTGCACCGCGATTACTGGAAGCAAGGCTACGCCACCGAAATGGGACAGGGCCTGCTTGAGCTTGGCTTCGAAGACTTGAACCTTCATAGAATAGTGGCTTATTGCGATGCGGAAAACATCGGCTCGTACCGCATAATGGAAAAACTAAGAATGCGTCGCGAAGGCTTACTTCAGGACGCCCGCCCAGGCAACAAAAAAAACAAAAAGCCGTACAGCGACATGCTTGCTTATGCCATGCTAAAAAGCGACTGGGATACCGCAAAAGAAATCGCCTACTACAACTCCCTACCCGTAGAGTTCAACGACTTCATTGACGTGCCAACCCTATCAAACGGTGAAATATTTCTAATATGTACAGAAAAATACACCAACCCGGAAAAGAAACACGTCCCGTCCTATAAATTTGCTATTTGCAAAAATGGCGAACAAATCGGCTTTTGCGACCTTCGCATTGGTTATGGCGGCGGCGAAAAAGGCGATAATCTATACTACGGCGGCAATATTGGATATACGATATACGAAAAATTCCGTGGCAACGGCTACGCAGTTGAAGCCTGCAAGCTTCTGGTCCCAATTGCCCACGCCCACAAAATGACAAAACTACTTATAACCAACAATGTAGAAAATACCGCTTCACGCCGTGTGTGTGAAAAACTTGGCGCGAAACTGCTTCGTCCCGCCCGTTTGCCTGAGTACAACGACCTTTATAAGGAGGGGCAGCGGTTTAGCAATACGTTTGAGTGGAGTGTGTGATTACTAGAAAGAAAGGGAGCGGCAAATGATATATATATTTTCCAGAAGTGCTAAAAAGGCAATAGAACGCATTGACGCTTCCACCAAGCAACGTTTACGCAACGGAATTTACAAACTTCCCGATGGTGATGTTAAACGTTTGCAGGGCTTTACAGGACTATTCAGGTTACGTGTAGGTGATTGGCGTATAATATTCACTATGACATCGACGGAAATATTTATTGAAGACGTTCTCCCCCGTGGGAGCGCATACAAATAGGAGGTAGTATTTATGGTGGCAACCAGGCAACGACTTCATACCCTTGTAGATATGGTAGAGGAAAACGGGCTTGATACCCTGTACAATGTTATGATTCGATTTATACCGGTAACTAATCCCTTGCCCGATGAAATCGCCGCTCACGCACGAGCTACGGAAGAATACAATCGAGGAGAGGTAGTGAGCCATGATGACATCGACTGGGAGTAATAAAGCCTATCATGTCGTAGGGGTGATGCCCATATCACCCCTGCATGGTCACATTTCCAAAACTTACATTAGCTTTTTCTCTCCACAGCCATTATAATGTCACCAAGGAGAGTGATGCGAATGAATTACATCAAAAAACATCAAACGATTTTTGGCGTTTTGCTAATTTTGGCAATAACCGCAGCAGTTTTAACCGCCGCCTACTTCCATAATCGAGAAGAACCGCAGTTCATGGAATTTCCAGCATTCATGTACGCAGTGGCAAACGGACAAATAGAATCGGTCGACCTTGGCGACGGCCCCATGATAGACTTTACATATCAAACAAACCTACATATTACAAACAACCCGCGCCGTGATGGGTTCAAAGAATACTTACTTATGCAGGGGATATCCGTTAGCGAGGCAACCGTCCGTGGCGACGGCGTTTTCCAGCTACTTTTTACCGTTGGCTTGGTTGCAGGGCTTTTGATTTTCATTTCCCGTAGAAATGGCGGGCTTAAAGCCAAAAGCGGCATAAACACCACGGCGGTAAATGTCGATTCTGTACAAAAAACATGCAATTTCACAAGCGTTGCCGGCAATATCGAAGCCAAAGAAAGTGTAAAAGATATCGTGGACTATCTAAAATCGCCGGAAAAATTTACCCGTTACGGCGCAAGAATGCCACGGGGGATTTTATTCCACGGTAAACCCGGCACAGGCAAGACGCTTATGGCGCGTGCAATGGCGGGGGAAGCAGGAGTACCATTCTACGCGGTAAGCGGCAGTGACTTTGTACAAATGTATGTAGGCGTTGGCGCAGCGCGAGTGCGTGAACTTTTCAAAAAAGCCCGTGAGGCAGGCCGCGGCGTAATTTTTATAGACGAAATTGACGCCCTAGGCAAAAAACGCAGCGACGGCATAAACGGCAACGACGAACGTGAACAAACCCTAAACGCCCTTCTAACAGAAATGCAAGGCTTTGAAGAAGGCAACGGCATTGTAGTGGTAGCCGCTACCAACCGTCCCGACACCCTTGACGAAGCCCTAATGCGCCCCGGCCGTTTCGACAGGCGTGTAGAAATTGGTCTGCCAGACCTAAACGCCCGCAAGCAAATAATAGCCCTACATAGCAAAGACAAGCCATTGTCAGTAGACATTGACTTAGACAAATTAGCAACCGATACAGTATTTTTCAGCGGCGCAGTGCTGGAAGGTCTACTAAACGACGCGGCAATTACCGCCGCCCGTCGCAATTCCAAAAATATCGAACCGCAAGACATTAGCAAAGCCTACTACACCGCCCTTGCAGGCAGCGAAAAAAAGGATCGCACAAACATTCGCGAAAAAGAGCGCGCCATAACCGCATGGCATGAATCCGGCCACGCAATAGCCGCCCTTATCACGGATCCAGGTAACCGCGTCGCAAGGGTAACAATAATCCCGTCCACAAATGGTGCAGGTGGTTTTTGCGTAAACATTCCAGAAGAGCGTATGTACTATACAAAACAAGATTTGCGTAATCAAATAATGGTATCCTTGGCCGGTCGCGCCGCGGAAGAAATACACTTTGGCGTAGACAATGTAACCACAGGCGCGTCCAACGACATAGAAAAAGCCACGACTACTGCCCTGCAGTACGTGACCAAATTTGGAATGGGTAACGGAATAGCCGACCGCCTACTACTAAAAGACGACCAAAAAGTTGCCGGGGAATGCTCGGACTTATTAAATAGCCTTTACGCCGAAACTCTACAACTGTTACAAAAAAACGTCCACGCCCTAAAATGCGTAGCAGAAAAACTACTGGAGAAAGAAACCCTGGACGGCGATGAAATTCTACCCTTCCTGAGCTGCAATTGACATCTTAAGCTCTGTAGCAAATACCATGGTAAGCAATGTGCCAGCCTCGCCTTCTTCTGAAAGAGTTGGGGCGATATTTGTTTGCCAACTGGCAGCCACATTTGCGGTTTTTACTAATATATAACTGTAAAAATCTAGGGGTAGACCCTCGTCGTCCATGTAGGGTGTTAAGGTTTTTTGTATTGTGGGAATATCGAACACCGATTTTAGTCTGTCTATTATCACCAGTGCAGCAAGATGTTTATGGGTATATAAACGCTTGCTAACAGGTGGTGGAAGTAGTCCGTCACGTATGTAATTTTGTATCATGCCACGGGTTATGCCAATCTCCTTGCGCTGAAAAAATGTTAGCACCTGGGAAATTGTCATGGTTGGGCTAAAATGTTTTATGTCTTGTAAAGGGTCTTGCATTATGTCACACTCCATTCAAACGGGGCTCTGCCCATCTCCGCCTGTAGCGTTTCGCTAAAAGTGAAACAGCGGAGTTCCCACATGAACCGGCGGAGCCGCTCTATAGACCGGTACTTCCGTAACCTCCTGCGCCACGCTGGGTGTCGGACAGGTCGTCTACTTCTGTAAAATCTATCATTTCTACTTTGGCTATTACTAATTGGGCAATTCTGTCGCCGCGGGTTATTTCAAAATCTACGTCGCCATGGTTAATTAGAAGGACGTGAAGCTCGCCACGATAGTCTGCGTCTATGGTGCCGGGGGTGTTTAGTACGGTTATGCCATGCTTTAGCGCAAGGCCGCTACGTGGGCGCAGTTGCGCTTCATACCCAAATGGGAGAGCTATTTTGATACCAGTTGGTATCAAGGTTCGCCCTCCTTTTTTTACTGTTGTGGTTATGTTTGATGATATGTCAATACCAGCGGAACCTGGGGTTGCACGGGTGGGCAGAGGTAGGTCGGGGTTAGCGGAAGTGCGGGTTATGAAAAAATCTGTCGGTTGTAGCATTTTATCACTCTCCACATTCTACAGCTGTCGACTCAGTAGGATACCGCATCACCAACCGTATATCTCCTTAAAAGCATCAGTGACTTCAAAAGGTATGTCATCACCAATATTTGAATTTATCATCACAACAATTCCCGAGCCATCAACAGGGCAAAAAGACATATTCGAAATGAAACCGTCATTGTAACCACCATGTCCGAATGTTAATCCTTTTTTACATTCTCCAACGACAAACCCTATCCCATGACGTGAATTTTCATAGGCTTTTGTCGTCATTAACTCAGCCGAATCTTTTTTCAGATACGCATTTTCATTTTTTAACGCTTTCATTATTTCAATTCCAAGCCGGGCAAGGTCTGATGGTGTAGTCCACAATCCTGCCGCCGATAATTCTGGCATTATGTCGTACCCACCAGGTAATTCTAAGTTGTGAGAATTATATCCGTAGGCGATTTCGCCAAGTCTATCGCAGGGCAAGGGCTGTAAAAAGGTACTGTGGTTCATAGAAAGCGGCGATAAAATCAATTCGTTCATTAAGTCGCAAAAATCCTGTTTGCACACATCGGCAACTATTTTTTGAGCAAGAACATACCCGCCGCCTGAATATTGATGTCCAGTTTCAGGTTTTTTGATTAGCTTCAGCTTCAGGTGATTAGTGAGATGTGCTCCGTTTAATATCTGTTCAACAGTAGGCACTTCTTGTCCTTGCTGATAGCCAGCAAAACCATGGATATTTAAGCCTGCGTTATGACTTAGTATCTGCCTTAATGTGATTTTATGCTTTTGGCCATCGAATGTAGGCACTTCGTACCCAACAAGATACTCAGAAACGTCTGTATCTATATCAAGCATTCCCCGCTCGACCAGACGCATTACGGCAACAGCAAATACAGGTTTGCTAATTGATGCCGCTTGAAAAAGCGTATCTAGCGTAACCTTTTCTGTTTTTTCTTTCCGTTTTACTCCATGAGAATATGTTTCGCAAATCTCAAAGTTATCGACTAATGCTATGCTGATGGCATTTGTATGGCATTCTATCATACGTTCTACAAGCGTAGTGCCGTCATAATGCTTTTTGCTTTTAATAATTTTTGAGATTTTACTCATGTCATACCTCCAGAAACGCTCTCCTTTATACTACAATTTAACCTCTTCCACCTGTTTCCCAACCAGCGATATACTCACCTGGTCCATTTTAAATATCTTGTCGCATACATTATAAAACGCGTCCATGTCTATCGCGTCTATCTTCGTAACAAGCTCGTCTGGCGTTAAAATTTTGTCAAGCATTAGCATGGTTCGGCCAATGCTATTCATACGGCTTCCGGCGGATTCTAGGCTTAATAGGAAGTTACTCTTCAACTGCTCTTTAGCCTTTGCAAGCTGTTCGCCGGTAATTTTATCAGTAAACATACCCTTTACTTCCTGAGAAATAAGATCCATAACCTCTTGCAGTTGCGCAGGGTTTAGCGCAGCATAAATTGTGAAAATGCCCGTGTCAACAAAACTTGCGTTGTAGGAATAAACCGTGTACACAAGGCCACGTTCTTCTCGTATTTTTTGGAACAGACGCGAACTCATGCCGCCGCCAAGTATGGTATTAACCGCCGCAAGGGCGCAAGAATCTTCCGTACCGCTGGCAATACCGGGGAAGCCCATGCACAAATGCACCTGTTCGATATCCTTTTCCCTGTTGGAAAACCCGGGTGTGTAAATTGCAGGCTGACTGACGATACCGTTTTGTTCGCCCTTAAAATGGCCAAACATTGCGGCTACTTTCTCAAGCACTTCCTGCTCGTTGATATTGCCAGCTATGGCAATTACAACGTTTTGCGGGGTGTAGCTTGCCTTTGTGTACGCCAAAAAATCCTCCCGCTGGAAGCTGTTTATCGTTTCGGGAGTGCCCAAAATAGACATCCCCAGCGGGTGATTATTAAATACATTTGTGTGCAATAAGTCCACTACCAAGTCTTCGGCAGTGTCTTCATACATATTCAATTCTTCTAATATTACATTGCGCTCTTTGTCAATTTCATCCTGGTCGTACTTGGAATTGAAAAACATGTCGGCAATAACGTCCATCGCAACGTCAAAATGGGTGTCCAAAGTGCGCGTGAAATAGCAGGTATGCTCCTTAGACGTAAACGCATTAAGCTGTCCCCCGACGGCATCCATTGTGTCAGCAATGTCTAGGGCGGTGCGTTTTTCCGTTCCCTTAAACATCATGTGCTCCAAGAAATGGGATATACCGTTGTTTTGTTTACTTTCATCCCTAGAGCCTGTTTTTACCCACAGCCCAAAACTAACCGAGCGTACGAAAGGTATCGGCTCCATTACCACCCTCAAGCCATTTGACAAGGTGTGAAGGTTTATCAACGTCTGTCTCCTCTGTTACCATCCCTGCGATTTCTGTCACCGCCGCGGTCGCGGTCGCCACGGTCACGTGGGGGTGGTCTTTTTACTGTTGTATCTGCAGTTGGGTCAAGTACCGCTTTGCGTGAAAGGTTGATGCGGCCTTGGTCGTCGATTTCTGTAACTTTTACTTCAACGATGTCGCCTACATTAACTGCATCTTCCATATTTTCTACACGTTTTACATCCCACTGGGATACGTGAACAAGTCCTTCTTTTTCCGGTGCGTATTCCACAAATGCGCCAAAATTCATGATGCGTGTGACTTTGCCTGTGTAGATTGCGCCAATTTCTGGCACGGTAACAATGGCCTTAATCATGGCAACGGCTTTGTCCACTTTTTCTTGGTCTTTGTCGCATACGAATACGCGGCCGTCGTCCTCGGTATCGATTTTTTCGACGCCAGATTCTTCAATTATGCGCTTAATTGTTTTACCACGAGAGCCAATAACCTCTGCAATTTGGTCGATTTGAATGCGCACAATGGCCATTTTAGGCGCGTGCGGCGAAATCTCTGGCCTTGGTTCGGCAATAACGGGTAGCATGGAGTTGTTCAAGATATGCATACGAGATGTCTTGGTTTGCTCCAAGGATGCTTTTATAATTTCAGGCGTTAAGCCTTCGATTTTAATATCCATTTGAATTGCGGTGATGCCTTCTGTGGTGCCCGCAACTTTAAAGTCCATGTCGCCGAAGAAGTCTTCCAAACCTTGGATGTCGGCGATTAGAACAAAATCTTCCACGCTGTCGCCCGTGACCAAACCTGCAGAAATGCCAGCAACAGGGCGTTTAATTGGAACACCTGCCGCCATAAGGCTTAGAGTGGACGCACAAACGCTGGCCTGTGAAGTTGAACCGTTACTGCTTGTAACCTCGGAAACAAGGCGGATTGCGTAGGGGAAGTCGTCCTCGCTTGGGATAACGGGCAGGAGTGCGCGCTCTGCAAGTGCGCCATGACCAATTTCCCTACGGCCAGGACCGCGAGACGGACGTGTTTCACCCACAGAATAGCTTGGGAAATTGTAGTGGTGCATGTAGCGTTTGCTTTCTTCCGCTTCGTCAAGGCCGTCTAGGCGTTGGATGTCGCCGCCGCTGCCTAGGGTGGTTACGGTTAGTACTTCCGTTTGGCCCCGTCTAAAAATAGCAGAGCCGTGAGTACGTGGCAGAATGTCAATCTCGGATGACAGACTGCGAATTTCTTCCATTCCTCTTCCGTCCGGGCGTTTGCTTTGACGCAGTATCATACGGCGAACGGTTTCTTTTTCAAATTTATAAATTGCCGCACCAATGTTAGCTTTGTAGTCGTCGGCAATATCTTCCGCGAAGGTTGGGACAAGGTTTTCGTCCACGTCGTCGCGTAGTTTTGACAGATTCTCGTCACGGATTTGTTTGAGGTCACTAAAAACAGCGTCTTCCATACGCTTGTCCGTTATAAAGGAAGTAACGGCTTCGTACAGACCTTCAGGTAGCACGTTTCTTTCGTAGTCACGCTTTGGTTTGCCGTGTTTTGCTACGATGCCGTCTATAAATTCTATAAGCTTTTTGTTTTCTTCGTGCGCAAGCATGATTGCGTCAAACATGGTTTCCTCGGAAACTTCGTCCGCGCCTGCTTCTATCATCATAACTTTTTCGCGGGTGGACGAAACCGTTAGGGCAAGTTTGCTTACTTCGCGCTGGGCGGCGTCGGGGTTAACGACGAGCTCGCCGTCCACAAGACCGATATTTACCGCGGCGGTTGGGCCGTTAAATGGAATTTCCGAAATGCATAGCGCGATGGACGCACCAATCATGGCGGCCACTTCCGGGCTTGCGTCTTGATCCATGGAAAGAACCGTTGCCACAACACCAACATCGTTGCGATAATCGTCCGGAAAAAGCGGGCGAATTGGGCGGTCTATCAGGCGGGACGCAAGAATTGCGTGTTCTGTAGGACGGCCTTCACGCCTAAACCACGAGCCCGGGATTTTGCCTACGGCATAAAAGCGTTCCTCGTAGTCTACGCTAAGTGGGAACCAGTCGATACCGGCTCTGGGCTTTTCCGATGTGGTTGCAGTTACCAGCACCACAGTTTCCCCATAGGTCATAAGGGCGGTGCCCCCTGCGAGTTCGGCCATGCGGCCAATCTCGCAGGAAAGGGTTCTGCCACCCAAAGTTGTTTGGTATATTGAGGTTTCTCTCATCTTTTTCCTACCTTCTTAATCCTAGTTCGGCAATTAGCGCACGGTATTTAACAATGTCTTGACGTTGGATGTAGCCAAGAAGCCCGCGGCGTTGGCCTACCAATTTAAGAAGCCCACGACGTGAGTGGAAGTCTTTTTTGTGTACTTTCAGGTGCTCTGTTAAGTGGTTGATGCGTGCGGTCAGTAGTGCAATTTGCACTTCTGGTGAGCCTGTGTCGCCGTCTGCGCGGCCATGTTTTGCGATAATTTCTTTTTTGTCGATCATGCTGATGATCCTCCTATTATTATGGGGTGCTGTGCCAAGCCCCGCCGCTACGCAGGTCAGGATGGAAAGCGTTCGCTACGCTCGCTGTCCTTATAATTAATCCCTGCTACGCTTCCTTCGGGGCGGGTGCTGCCCGCTTATTGTATCCCCCATCGCCTTGGCATGGTTGGAGTATCCTAGTGCTTGATGGTTTCTAAAATCGTTGAATATTTTGCAATTTTCAAAGTAAATCCTGGCAACCCCTGACGATGTGCACCAAATAGGTGCGTCATGAGAAGTACAAGTTACAAAAAAATCGCGAAATAGACAATGACTTTGAAATCCCTTGTGCACAAGTCAAAGCGAGGGTTATCACGGTAAAGTATAACATTTGACAGAACCTTGTCAAGGTATCTGAAATAAACTAAAACCGGAAACGTTAAAACCCGCGTTTACACACGTGAATCACCCAAACATCCACGCATTGACCACCGCTAGCATTTCTCGCATATAATTAACCGGCCAAGAATATAAATCCGTATTTGCGCCAAGGCGATTCACATCCATTCCAAGACGCCTGGCAGTACGCACCGAACGGTACAAATGAAAATCGTTTGTTATCAAAACCGCACAAAACCCATTGGGGAAATGTTTGTCTAAAATTTCCTGAGCAAATGTTAAATTCTCGTAAGTAGATGTCGAACGCTCTTCAAGCAAAATGCGCGCTCTCGGGACGCCACGCCTTGTTAAAAAACGAGCCATGGCCTCTGCTTCGGTTATTGTAGCACGGTCACCAAGGCCACCCGTAACAATAATGTATGCATCCGGGTTTTCTCGCCAGTAGTAAAAAGCTACGTTTAAACGATGGGCCAGTGGACGAGTCACGCTTTCGCCCACAACCCCAGCCCCCAATACAATTATAACATCTTCGTTATAATTCACATTACTTGTGCGTCCGTAAGTACCTAAAAAAAGTACAAATACAACCGGCATGGTGCAAAGAATACCTGCTACGGCATGTATTTTATTGGGTATTTTTTTAAGAAATATCCCGTAGGTTACGATAATTACAGCAAGAAATGTTTGCCCCAGTAAGATTAAACTATGGCTAGAAATTCTAAACACAGCAAACACACTCAAAAATGCGAGCATGCCAATTACAACAATAATTACTCTTAAAACAATCATCGGTTTTGAATTCACTTTTCCGCCTTCTTTCGCCTTTTTTGGACTTTTTTCAAGTATACATTAGGAAAGCAAAGTTAGGGCAATAGGAAAACAAAGATTTTTCAAAGAGGTTTGATACAAAATATTGTTGTTTTCTCTTGTTCTGTTACAATATAAGAAAACTATTGAGGAGCTACACATGACACAGGATATCAGAAACATAGCAATTATTGCCCATGTAGACCATGGCAAAACAACTTTAGTAGACCAATTTCTTTGGCAAAGTGGCGCGTTCCGCCAAAATCAAGTAATATCCGATAGGGTAATGGATTCAGGCGATTTAGAACGTGAACGAGGAATTACTATATTGGCGAAAAACACATCTGTCACATACAATGGGGTAAAAATAAACATTATCGATACACCAGGCCATGCGGATTTTGGCGGCGAGGTGGAGCGCGTCTTAAAAATGGTAGACGGTGTTATTTTAGTTGTAGACGCTTTTGAAGGGCCAATGCCCCAAACAAAATTTGTGTTGAAAAATGCACTGGATCTGGACTTGCCCGTAGTGTGCTGCGTTAACAAAATAGACCGTCCAGACGCTCGCCCTGCAGAAGTTGTAGACGAAGTTCTGGAATTATTTATGGAACTTGACGCATCTGACGCGCAACTAGATTCGCCGTTTATTTACGCATCCGCCAAAAAAGGTTGGGCAAACCTTGCCCCGGAAGATGGCGGTCAAAAAATGGCTCCGCTTTTTGATATGATAATAAACCACATCCCAGCCCCACAGGGCAACCCAAAAGCTAACACACAAGTTTTAATTTCCAATATAGACTACAACAATTATATTGGCCGCATTGGTGTGGGTAAAGTTGCCAACGGTATGGTAAAAGTTGGCGACGAAGTTGTTATCATAAATAGCCACGATGTTAATGTGAAAAAGACCGTCCGCATTTCCAAATTATATGAATTTGAAGGTCTTGACCGCGCAGAAATTACAGAGGCTGGCGTGGGCAGTATCGTTTCTATTTCCGGTATCCCGGATATTAAAATTGGAGACACCCTTTGCGGTTTGGACAACCCCGTGCCCCTTGCATTTAGCAAAATATCCGAACCTACAATTGCAATGTTCTTTCTTGTTAACGACAGCCCATTTGCAGGGCGCGAGGGGAAGTTTTTAACGTCCCGTCAAGTTCGCGAGCGTTTGTTTAAAGAACTAAACAACGATGTAAGCTTACGCGTAGAAGAAACGGAAACCACAGAAAAATTTAAAGTATCAGGTCGTGGCGAGCTGCATCTTTCCATATTAATAGAAACAATGCGTCGTGAGGGGTACGAATTTCAGGTATCCAAACCGGCGGTACTGTTCAAAGAAATAGATGGCAAACGCCACGAGCCAATGGAAACTGTAGCAATAGACGTGCCCGAAGAATTTGCGGGTGTAGTTATTCAAAAGTTAAACTCACGCCGCGGTGAGCTTAGACAAATGACATCAGGCCAGGCGGGTTACACTCGTTTGCAATTTAACATCCCCGCTCGTGGGTTAATCGGCTACAGGTCGGAGTTTCTTACAGACACAAAGGGCAATGGCATAATTAACACACTTTTCGACGGGTACGCTCCGTACAAAGGAGAAATTCCAAACCGCCCCCAGGGCTCTCTTATTTCATTTGAAACCGGCGAAGCCGTAGCCTACGGCATGTACAATGCGCAAGAACGAGGTGCTCTGTTTATCAACCCCGGTGAAAAAGTATATACAGGTATGATTGTAGGTCGCAATGCCCGTAGTGGCGATATGGAAGTTAATATATGTAAACAAAAAAAGGCCACAAACTTTCGTGCCGCAGGGGCCGACGAAGCACTGCGTCTTGTTCCGGCGCAAATTTTAAGTCTTGAACAGTGTCTAGAGTTTATCACCGATGATGAGCTGGTGGAGGTTACGCCCCTAAATTTACGCCTACGCAAAAAATTGTTAGTAGCGACAGACCGTGCCAAGGCTAATAAAAATAAGGAAGAATAGAACCTTTTTCGCTGGTTATCCCAAATTGCAAATTTCACTTGACATATTCTTAGAAAATCTATACATTTGCCTATGACAATAAACTGTGACAATCAATTGTTAAAAGGGGCAAATAAAACATGGAAGCATTCAAATGGATTTTGCCATATATACGTAAGTACAAAGCGTCGTTAATTATTGGGCAATTTGTTAATATGCTTAATATTTCGCTATGGATTCTTAACCCAATAATTGCAGGTCGTATTGTCCGCGATGTTATTCAAGGCGGACAGCATGACCTGCTTTTTATGTACCTAGGGGCGATGCTTGGTATCACCGTTTTTCGCACTACAATCAGGTATTCATTTTTGGTATCTTTTGAAAACACATCCCAAAAAATTTTGTTTGATTTAAGGCGGGATGTTTACGATAAGCTTCACAGGCAAAATTTTCGCTGGTTTGATAAAAATCGAGTGGGCGACATCATGAGCCGCATGACTGGCGATCTTGATGCAATCCGCCATTTTATAGCCTTTGACACATATGCAATACCAGAAAACGTAGTGTTATATTTTGTAGCACTTGTTGTTATGGGTGTTTTTAATTTGCCGCTTATGGGTCTTTTGGCCCTGACCACCCCTATAGTTATCTGGGCGGCGGTAAAACAGTCTAAGGAAATACGCCCCGCATTCCATAATGTACGTGATCAATTTGCTAACTTAAACTCTACTTGCAGCGAAAATATTGGCGGTAACCGTGTTGTTAAAGCGTTCACCAAGGAAGCTCATGAAATTGATAAATTTGAAAAGGTGAACAAGGCATTTTACGATGCTAATATGGGTGTACAAAAAGTAAACATAAAATATTTCCCAGTAATGAATACATGCTCGGCACTGTTACCGTGGATATTGCTTTTAGCAGGCGGACTTATGGTAATTGCAGGCCGATTAGAACTATACGAAATGATAACAATAAGCGGCCTTCTTTGGATGATAGACAACCCGACCCGCATGTTCACCTGGTGCGTAAACGACATCCAAAACGCAGGTACATCCCTGGATAAAATTTACGAAATGATGCGCCAGCCAATTCTAATAGAAAGCCCAGAAAACCCTGTGCGAACCAATCGTTTGGATGGCGCGGTAGAATTCCGCAACGTAAGTTTTAGCTATAGCTTTGAACCCGGGCAAAAAACCTTGTCAAATATAAGCTTTCGTGCGGAAAAAGGCCAGACAATAGGTATTGTTGGCGGTACGGGCAGCGGTAAAACCACGCTAATGGCATTAATCAGCCGTTTTTATGACGTGGAAAGCGGCCAGGTGCTTGTAGACGGCGTAAATGTAAAAGATTACTATCTACATGATTTGCGACGGGATATTGCCTATGCCATGCAGGATGTTTTTTTGTATTCCGATACTGTAGAGGGTAACATCGCTTTCGGCGTGCCGGATGCGCCACTAGACGCTATATACGATGCGGCAAAAATTGCAGATGCTCATGATTTTATACTGAATATGTCTGAAGGTTATGACACAATTGTTGGCGAACGCGGTGTTGGTCTGTCTGGCGGACAAAAGCAGCGGATATCCCTTGCGCGCGCCATTGCAACCGAACCTTCCATTTTAATATTGGACGATGTTACATCTGCTGTGGATATGGAAACCGAACAGCGCATACAAGCCGCCCTTGCAGAAAAAGTTACACAAAGCGGTACCGCACGCACAACATTTATTGTGGCGCACCGTCTGTCAAGCGTACAGGACGCAGACTTAATTTTAGTACTGGAAAACGGTGAAATTATAGAGCGCGGCACCCATACAGAATTATTAGACAAAGCCGGCTATTACGCCGAAATGTATTTAGAACAGCGTGGCGGTGCCGCACCTAGTAGCGAAGCGAAGGAAGCGGAAGCTAGCTTGGCCCGCTGTAGCGGCGGGGCCTGGGGCAGTGCCCCAGTAAAATAGAAATGAGGTGTAACTTGTGGCGCGTAATACATTCCGTACCGACGAAGAAGTTAAAGACGAAAACAAGTTTAATCTAAAACGTGTAATTGACCTTAAAAAATATGTACTGCCCTACAAAAAATATTTTATTCTAACACTAACGTTCACCCTTGTATCTAGCGTACTTGGGCTTCTTGCCCCTATGCTAACCATGATTATCATGGACGAAGCCATCCCGAATGGGGATGTACAGCAAGTTTTGATAATTGCAGGCTTTATGCTTGCAACAATTGCTATAAACGTGTTTTTTATGCGCTACCGCATGAAGGCAATGGTAACTGTGGGACAGGGGATAATCCGCGACCTGCGTACAGATTTGTTTAAACATTTGCAACGTCTACCATTTAGCTTTTTTGACAGCCGCCCCCACGGCAAAATATTGGTGCGGGTTGTTAACTATGTAAACTCACTAAGCGACATGCTATCCAACGGGCTAATAAATGTAATTACCGACATGTTTTCCTTAGTTATAATTATCGTGTTTATGCTACTTATCGACATGCGCTTGACCTTGGTTGCCATGGCAGGTCTGCCCCTTTTGCTTGGTGCAATGTTTATTATCCGCATAAAAAACCGCAAAGCTTGGCAAATTTTTAGTGCTAAGCAGTCGAACCTGAACGCATATATTCACGAAAGTATAGCTGGGGTAAAAATTACCCAGTCTTTTAACAGAGAAGGCGAAAATAAGGTAACCTTTGCCGAGGTTACGGATAATGTGCAAAAATCTTGGCTCCGCGGCATAAAAATTATACATTTAATGTGGCCCAGTGTAGAAAATATCGGCTCTTTTGGTGTTGCGTTTTTGTATATCATAGCCGTTAGTATGATTGCCCAAAACACACTTACAGTTGGCGTTTTGGTTGCGTTTGTGGCGTATATTTGGCGTTTTTGGCAGCCGATAAACACTATCTCCAATTTTTATAATGTAATTGTTACCAACATGAGCTATCTTGAACTTATTTTTGAAACCATGGACGAACCCGTTTTGGTAAAAGACAAACCGGATGCCAAAGATATGCCGCAAATCAAGGGCGAAGTGGAATTTAAAAATGTAGTATTCGGCTATGAAGAAGGGCAGACAATTTTAGATGGCATAAACTTTAAATGTAAACCCGGCGATACAATTGCCCTAGTTGGCCCAACTGGTGCGGGTAAAACTACCGTAGTAAACCTAATAAGCCGCTTTTACGAAATTAACAGCGGTCAGGTTCTAATCGACGGGTTTGATATCGCCGACGCAAAGCTTGCATCCCTGCGTAGCCAAATGGGGATAATGTTGCAGGATAGTTTCCTATTTTCCGGCACAATAATGGACAATATTCGCTACAGCCGCCTTAACGCCACTGACGAAGAAGTAATAACAGCCGCCAAAGCCGTTTGTGCCCACGATTTTATTATGGCAATGGAAGACGGCTATAAAACAGAAGTAAATGAGCGCGGCAGTAGGTTATCAGTTGGTCAGCGTCAACTTATTTCATTTGCTCGCGCTTTGCTTGCCGACCCGCGTATTCTAATTTTGGATGAAGCAACATCTAACATAGACACCCAAACAGAAAAAGCCCTTCAAGAAGGGCTAAACCGCCTGCTTGAAGGGCGTACGTCGTTTATTATTGCCCATAGATTATCCACGATACAACACGCGGATATCATAATGGTGGTGGACAAGAAAAACATTGCCGAGTCCGGCAGCCACGAAGAGCTTATGGCATTGAAAGGGGATTACTACAACCTGGTTACCGCACAAAGTTAAACCCCGCCTTCTCCTTTGTAGGCGTAGTGCTGCAGCAATAAAATATTTCTATTATGAATGTCCTTCAAAGATATATCATTAGTATTTCCTGTTACAATTAGAAATGCGTCTATACCGCGTTCGGGCAGGCTGTTAAAGGCCTCTTGCAAGTCCTCTCCGAAGTAGGATGTAATGAAGACATATATTTGCTCGCGATCTGTAAGTTGGTTCATGTACTCTGTTAGTGGGGTGCATTGTACGCCCAGGGTTAGGCGAGCTAAAATTTCGTAAATTTCGTATAAGCTGGCAGTTGGAATAGTGGTGCCGTCTTTTGCTGCGGACAGGGAATGTCCTATATGGTAGCGTCCGTTGGTGTAGAAGTTTAATACGGCGTCTTGCTCGTCGAAATAGCGAGCCATGGTTGCAGTTAAGCGTATCATATCCTCGTGCTGGTCTGCCGGGGCATACATATCTTCTAGATTTAGGGCAAGTGTTAACCTTTGGGCGGCCGTGGGCGCGTGAATGTTTACCATTAGTTGCTGTGCCACTGCGGTCGCTTTAAAGTTTACGTTACGAAGGGGGTCTGTTGGTTGGTATTCTCTTATACCGCGGAACTCGAATGGGTCCGGGTTAATCAGCCGCTTAGATAAAACGGCCGCGTCCATTTGCTTGAATAAAATATCTATATGAGGGTTGTTGTCCAGCAATTTTGGAAACACCAAAAGTTCGCCCCTAAGGGGAAATGGAAAGTCTTTGTTGTATTCGCGGCTGTGCAGCAGGTTACTTACAACTACATTTGCGTTGCGCAAATTATATACCCCGCGTTTACTGCATACAAAAGGTTTGCGACGGCGTATTCCCCTGTAGCTCATAAGGGCGTACAGGCTGCTTGGGATGTTGTTTGGCAACGGGTCGCCTTTTGAGTTTACGAATGTTATGTGGTCGGAGAGTGTGAGTTTTACAAAAACCCATGGTAGAGGTAAAAATTTCATGTTTGTTATTTCTTCACGCAGGAAGAGACGATCCCCTTCAAAGGCTTCCTTGGCAGAAAATTGGGCACGATAACCAAGACCACGATCCCACAGTTTTTTGTAGGCGTAGCCTTGGGCTAATAATAGGAGCAGTAAGATAATACCTAAAATGACTAGGGGCATGGCGGAACCTCCTTCAAATGGTATAGTCACCATTTGGGACAGTGAGCGAAGCGAACGTTTCCCGTCCCATTTGGGACAGTGAGCGAAGCGAACGCTTCCCGTCCCAGTTGGGACAGTGAGCGAAGCGAACGCTTCCCGTCCCATTTGGTTTTGATTTATCTTTCAGTCCCTTTCCATACTTCTGTTGGGGCCGGTATTTCGGCAGTTGCTTCTTCTAAAATAGATTCTGCCGCTTGCCTACGGCTACGCACGCCGCCTTTTAGCATTAGGCGATGAGTAAATACATATGGTAACAGGTAACGGATATCCTCGGGTGTAACATAGGCGCGTCCCTCCATAGCAACATAGGCGGCAGATATACGCGCCAGTGCCATAACGCCACGGGTACTTACCCCAAGGGCCACAGACTCGTGGTTACGGGTAGCTTCCGCAAGGTCGGTCATATAGCCGAAAACATCGTCGTGGATAAATACCGCGGCGGCAGATTTTTGCATTTCAATTAAATCCGCGGCGGTTGCAACGGCGGCCAGGGTGTTTAGCGGGTTATTTTGCTTTAGAATGTTAACGGTTTCTTCCTTGGAAGGATAGCCTAGGCTTAGCTGTACCAGAAAGCGGTCTAGCTGGGCTTCAGGCAGCGGGAAGGTGCCCTGATTTTCTACCGGGTTTTGGGTGGCAATTACAAAATAAGGCGAATCCAGCGGGTAGGTTGTACCATCTACGGAAATTTGCCGTTCTTCCATGGATTCCAAGAGACCGGATTGGGTGCGCGGTGTAGCACGGTTAATTTCGTCTGCCAGGACGATATTGGCAAAAAGGCTACCTTTACGGAATGTAAATTCCCCCGTTTTTGGGCTGTAGAAGTTTATGCCCGTGAGTTCGCTTGGCAAAAGGTCTGGTGTAAATTGTATGCGAGAGAATTTCATGTCGAAGGATTTTGCCAGTGCTTTTGCAAGCATAGTTTTACCCGTGCCAGGTACGTCTTCCAACAGAACGTGGCCACCGGCAATAAATGCAGAGAGTACCAGCTTTATTTCCTCTGTCTTACCAAGGATTACCTTTTCGATGTTGCTGATGATTGTGTTTGCCATTCTTATCTACCTTTCCGGCCCGTAGCGTACTTTTTCGTACAGGGCTGTTAATTCGTCTATATTTTCTGCCGGACGTATTTTATCCGCAATTGTAACAGTTGTGTCCGCACTGCGAATTTGCACGCCGTTTTTGATATGCTTATTAACTTTTTTTGCATAAGCCCGCCTTGTGGCATTGCTGTGGCGAATTTTTAGGCGAGGGAGAAGGGCACGCAAGTCGCCCATTATATTTGAAGTAAGGGTTATTTCGGTATCGTCGATAGGATTGGAAAGTTTGCTTTTTCGTTGTTTTCGGTTAAAAAATTTAGTAAAAGTAATGAAGAGAGATATAATTAATGCCAATGCCGCCAAAATCATAAATACTTGATCTACGCTAACTATCCTGTCACGCAATTCCAGATAAACTTCTTCGTAAAATCCATGTTCAGGGTCAAAAATATCTAAAACCATTTCAAGGTGGATATCCACATCGTAATCTCCTATGGTTTCTGGAAGTGCCTCAACCGAGGGGGCAGGACTAAAATGTTCATGCGCAAAGTTTTTATTAAAACGCTGTAAAAACCAAAACACAGGGCTAAGTAGCCAGCGCACACCTCTAACTATCATACCTCCTATTGGAAAAATGGTGCCAGCTACGCCAATAGCAATAAAAATACCGCTGAACATAGCCATCATTTTGTTGTTAAACTTTAGCACTTTGTCTGCGTTGTGGTTGTAATTACTAAGCGAACGCAAAAAACTTATTCGATAATCTATATTTTCCATATGTATGTGCATGGCAGCAAAACCTAACATAACAATTAGGTTTAACAATAACAACACCTGTATTCCTTCCGCATTGGCCATGGCTCTTTCCTGGGTAACAAACATTACAGTATGAATTAAAAGCATGCTAATAACAAAAAATCGGGACACGGTAGGCTCGCCATGGAGCCGCCTGTAAAAAGAAAAAGCGGATATTACAACCATAAAAACAAGTATTGCCAGCCAAGAGTCACTATCACCAATTAAATAGACCGAACCAAGCACCACAAGTATGTGAGCAAGGCTAAACAAAAAAACATTTTTTGCTTTAAGACGCGTAAGGTACAAAAGTCCGTAAGGTATGATTAGAAGCCAAAATCTTGGTTCAAGATCTGTAAAAAAGGCAAAAAAAGAAAACCATAGCACATTTGCAAAGGCTAAAAATATCGCGGTGTTTGCCACAAGATCTTTTGCAATTTTTCTGTAGCTAGTCATGGGAATCACCCTCCCGAAGATATTCCGAGTATTATACATGGAAACAGATATAATTTAAATACGCAACTTTAACAAAAAAAACGCCCACTAGGCCAATCCTTTGTGCAATAAGGGTTTGGATGCAGGTGTTTTTTGATATGTGGGAAAGTAAATTTGTACAAAACGCTTGTTTATTTTAAAATTTTCACTGTTTGTGGCATACCGCTTGCTATCGCTTTGTTTGCGCAAATACCTGTCATGATAGACATCAAGCCATCCCCTACCCCGGCGGCACGGTTAAACTTGTCGGGTGACGGGTTACCGAAAATGTCTTCTAGCATAACTGCGTCCCCGCCGCCGTGTGCCCCGCTTGCAACGGGAATATCCACAGCATATGGCGCATCAAACATTGGGAAAACCATAATTTCTTTTTGCTTCAATGCACCTTCGTCTTTACGGTCGCCGCCTGCGTTAATGTATGAATTTTCCACCACCTTGTATTCTATCCGCCCTTTAGAGCCATTAAAGTTTACGCAAAAGCCTTCCCATGGCATGTAGCTGTTAAGGGAATATGTCAAAATTGCATTGGTATTGTATTTTACGATTACGCCCATGGTATCCTCAATGCTAATATCATCGGAAAAAACGCTTCTGTCACGAATGTACGCGCTATCATCCTCGGCTTCAAGATACAGCTCACGCAGTGCATCGTTTCCAGCAAGATCTATTGCAAAGGGGTCGTTCTTTATTTTACTTTGGTAAGACCGGGGGGTGAATTCAGTCATACCGCGTTTTTCGGCATTATGCCTGCCGTAAAAATTAAGTTCACCAAATGCAAAAACAGTTTCCGGCTTGGCTTTTAGCCAAAAATTAACCAGATCAAAATGGTGGGTAGACTTGTGAACCAGCAGCCCACCACTGTTTAACTTGTTCCTGTGCCACCGACGATAATAATCCGCACCGTGCCGGATGTCCAAAAGCCATTCGAAATGTACGCTAAACACATCGCCAATTACGCCATCCATAATAAGTTCGCGTATTTTTGTGTTGTTTGGCGCGTAGCGATAATTAAATGTTACACGCAAGTTACGTCCTGTGCGCGTTATACCGTCCAGAATATGTTTAGCTTTTTTCTCATCAATAGTAAGTGGCTTTTCTGTTATTACGTCGCAGCCTTTTTCCATTGCACGCACTATAAAATCGTGGTGCGTACGGTCGGTAGATGTAACAATTACGGTTTGCGGTTTTGTTTCGTCTATCATCTGCTCAAAATTTAAGTAGCCATACATTGGCACTTGTTTGTGGCCATGGCTTGTTATCATTTTATTTGTGTAACGCATACGGGTTTCGCTTTGGTCGCAAATACCCACTATTTCGCAAGTATCTTTGTAAGTTGTGGCTATTGCATCGTAAAACATAGCCGAACGTGAACCCGTTCCAACAATTGCGTATTTTTTCATTGGAAAACATTCCTCTATAGTTTATTTTCTCGCTTCATCCACCAGATACGTTACATATTTGCGGATACTGTCCATAAAACGCCCCTCGTCCATTTCACCGCTGGCGATGCGGGAAAGGCCGCGCTCCCATTTACCTGTGGTTTCGGGCTGGCGCATTTCGGGCGGGACAATTGCGATTAGGTTAATACCCTTATCTGTGGGGATTAAATTTTTTTTATTGCGGGTTACGTAACCGGAAGATATTAGCTTTTCTATCATGTTTGCGCGGGTGGCAGGGGTGCCAAGGCCGGAAGATTTTAGAGCTTCTTTTAGGGTTTCGTCTTCTACGAACCGGCCAGCGTGTTCCATTGCAGATAGCAGAGTTGCTTCGGTATATGGCTTTGGGGGCTGGGTTTTTTTATGGAGAACATTTATGTCGCGAGTGGTTACGGGTTGATTTTGGGAAAGAGGTGGTAGGACTGTGTCGTCGTCGTTGGACTGTTTGGGGGATCCCGAAGCAAGTCTGGGATGACTTGGCTCTGAAACGATGTGATGTGGGTCTTCGTATACGGTTTTCCAGCCTAGATTTCGGTCGATTTTGCCTTTGGAACGAAACAATTCGTCTGCGGCGCAGGTGATAACGGTTGTAACATCGTACACATAGGCCTCGTGGAAGACTGCCAAAAAGTTACGCATAATTCTGTCGTAAACTGCCCTCTCATCTGCGGAAAGAGCGGACAGCGATTTTTTGGAACCAGTTGGAATTATCGCGTGGTGGTCGGTAACTTTTGCGTCGTTTATGATGCGGGAGCTGGTAGTCAGCTCTGGTAAAATATTTTTCGCAAAGGTATCATATGGTGCGGGTGCAGATTCTATAATTGGCTTTAGTTTTGGTATCATATCGCGGCTTAGGTAGCGGCTGTCTGTACGAGGATAAGTTATCATTTTGTGTTTTTCGTATAAAGATTGGGCTATGTTTAAGGTTTTTTGGGCAGAAAAGCCTAAGCGGCGGTTGCATTCTCGCTGCAGTTCAGTTAGGTCAAAAAGTTGCGGGGGAAGTTGGCGTTTTTCTTCGGTTTCCACGAAGTGGACTTTACCGGGCGCGTTTTTAACTTTTGCAGCTATTAAGTTAGCACGCTCCTCTGACAAGATGCGAGTGTTTTGATCAGCCGTGCTATCCTTGCGCCCCGCGCCACCCTGTGCTTGACACGGAATCCCCTCTCCGCTGTCCACACCAAAATATATCCCTTCGTATATCTCGCCGCTTTCGGTTTCAAATTCAGCTTTCACTTCCCAGTAATTTTCCGGCACAAAGGCCGCTATTTCGTGATGCCTGTTTACCAAAATAGCAAGTGTTGGCGTTTGCACCCGCCCCAATGGCAATAAATCGCCGCATTTAAGGGTATATGCCCGTGTTGCGTTCATACCAACCAGCCAATCCGCCTCTGCTCTGCAACGGGCAGATGCAAACAGACTGTCGTACTCCTTGCTGTCTTTCATCTTGGCAATACCGTCTTGAATTGCCGCATCCGTAAGGCTGGAAATCCACAGCCTTTTCACCGGTTTTTTGCAATTTGCCCACTGATAAATGTAACGAAAAATAAGCTCCCCTTCGCGTCCGCTATCTGTAGCGCATATTATTCGGGAAACTTCCTTGGAATTTAGCATTTTTTTAAGTAAATTTAACTGTTTGCTGGTTTTTGGCAGTGCTTTTAACGCCATTTTATCAGGGATAATAGGCAAATCGCCCATGCGCCATTTTTTTAAGTTTGCATCATAATCTTCGGGCTCTTTTAAGGTGGCCAAATGGCCAATAGCCCAGGAAACTATATAATCGTCGCTATGCAAAAAGCCGTCGCCCTTTTGTGTGCATTTCAACACACGGGCAATGTCGCGCCCTACCGACGGCTTTTCCGCAATTACTAAAGTTTTCATTTTAATCTCCAAGCGGTCAAGCGGGAACGCTTGCGTTCTCATTTGGCCCAAATTTAGGGTGTGTTCGATAATTCGCTTGCGCCGAATTTTCGAGTAAAAATTGTGCTAGGCTAGGAGCAAAAAGCCGCATGTACCCAAAGGTACATAAGGCTTTTTGCAACGACGCATAGTGCAGTTTTTGCCGAAAAGGCGGTGCAATGGAATTATCGAACACACCCTAGTGTGAAATGACTTTCTTCACACGGCCTCCCAGCTATGGGGCATTAACGTACCAACGTCGGGCAAATTACGCACCGCCGCTTGGGAAAAATTCGCATAAACCTTTGTGCCGTCGGCAAAAGTAGTGCGTTGTACACAGCCGTCGTCCGACAAAAATTCAAAATCTATCATTTCTAATTTGCCAATTTTCTTATGCAATTCCGTTATGGGCAACGCTTTTTTTAGTGCGTATTGCACGCAGTCATCTTCAAAGCGATATCGGAAAGTAAATGTCTCCGTTCCTTTGCCCGTCCAGCCATATTGCGCGCCAAATGGGAATACATCCGGTGGCGCACCATACAGGGCATCCATTGCCGATTGCAAATTAACACGCCCACCGCCATATTCGTAGTTGTCAAAAAGGCGGTTGAACTGGTTGTTGTTATAGTTGTGCACTTCCCACCACGAGTGCAAAATGCTGTCGTGATAAACTAAGCCGGTAAGCGGTACAGGCCAAAATTGACATGGTCCGTACAGCGGCCACGCCTTTACAGAGCCAATATCGTAGTCTAGGGAGAACAGGTCGTTAAAGCCCTCAGCACTTACGATGCATGTATTGTCTCGCTTACTGTAATGCATGGCCTGTCGCGCAAATTGTAAATCCTCTCGCCTGGAAACCGCTTTGCCCCGGTGATGCTCGTGGGTGGTATCGTAGCATTCTCCAATGGTGGCGCAACCAACCACATCAAAATGTTCCCATGTAATGGCTTTAAAGTCGCCCTGGGACGCCTTTTCGGTTTGCTCCGCAATAACGCTGGTGCATACTCGTTGCCATTTGTTGTCGTCTATCTGCCAAGCAAATAATTTTTCGCCTTCATTGTTTACTTTGAATATGTTTGCTGGGCTTTTGCTTTCGATTGCTTCGGTTAGCCATGTCCATGGCGAAACGTCGTAGCCCAGCGACTTAATTTTTTCTATGTCTTGGTCGGAAATTTTTATTGGCGGTAGGCCGCCCATTTTAAAATCATCGCTGTAGGTGTTAAATGATACCGGGTACACCAATGCTTTGGAAAATCCCATATCCCGTAGCTTTTCAAGTTCGTGTACGTAGTCGATATCATCTTGGGAATAGCCGATAAAACACATGAGTGCGCCAAAAAGCCTTTCCAATTGCGGGCGTTGTTTTATTTTTTCTTCCCAGCTAATGAACCGCCCGATATCCATTACAAAGCTGCGATATCTTTTTGCGACGGCGGTTATCGTAGGGTCGGTAAAAAAAAAGCGAATGGTTCTTTCATATCGCATTTCGCCAAGGCTACTAATTGCCAAATTGTAAACGCGAAAGCCGCCGTCATCCTTCATATAACGATAACGGCTGTCCACACTTTCTTCTTCCGATGCGCAAAGCAGACCACCATTTTCTGCAAGCACGCCGTACATCTGCATAGAAAATTCACTATGTCCCCCAATATGGACAAAGCGACTTACGTCCGGGCCGCGTCCATCCCACAGCATACCTTGGAAAAGCGGAAGCAATAGTTTTTTTGCCCCTATAGTTGGCGCAAACGACCCCGGCATTGAGATAGTTTCTATGTTTTGGGTGTTGTCCAGTAGTAGTCGCACTTGAAAACCGTCGGGCAAAAGTGTGTACATATAGGAAATTTTTGCACCACCAGCGTCGAAAAAAATTTGCAAACTATTTTCGTTTACAATATTCGCACAGATGAAAGTCATGTTTTTCAGCCGATCGGATTCCGGTATAATGTTTTCGTTTTTTACTATTGAGCCGCCGTATTGAAGGGAGCAATCTTCTAACTGCCATATTGTATTGCGTTGTAAGTCGGTTATTTTAATTGTATTCTCGGCGGTTTCAATTTTTACTTTGCTGTTTTTAATTGTCATTTTAGTCACCCTTTTACGGCGCACGATACTCTTTTGCCAGGTACGCCAGTTTATTAGCCTCTTCTATTGTTTGAGTGTGGCATAAATACTCTGTTCCGCCCGGCAGGGTTTTGTTTTTAATACCGTCCATAAACTCATCCGGGTTAACATATATTTGCAAAGGCGTATCTTTGGTCATTTTACGTACATCCAGCAGATGATCCACACCCATAAATTCTTGACTATACAAATCGCGCCCTAATTGCAGCTTACCCAGGCCGTCAAGTTTAGAGACGTAGGGCAGTAACTGCATGAGTGCGGTACCATGGGTATGTAACATTCCCCCGCCCACCCTGCGAATTAACTCTTGCTGATATTCCAGCCCAAAGTTGTTGTAAACCTCGGGGGCGCAAATTGTGTAAGCGTCTATGCTGTACCAAGTTTTGTCATACAAATCGTATAGCTCATTATCGCCTAAGGCAGCACGATTGTTTTTTTCATATATACTTTTTTGGTGAAGGTACCACCACTCGTTAAAGTCCACACCAAACTCCATAATTTGTCGCAGAAGTGCGTCGTCGTCATGCACCATGAAATAGGCCTCTGTTGTGCCTAAAAGTTCTACGGCTAGGTTTAGTGCATCAATACTGATTATATATTTTAGCCAGTAGTCGCCTTTTGTTTGGGCGGCAAAATATGAAGCCGATTGGGTAAAAACCTTTACCCAGTGGTTGTTTTTATAATCCTGGATTTTTTCAAAGTCTTCCGCGCTGTGTATGATGGGCTTTGCGCCAGAACAGGTGTGAAAGTCGTTGCCTACCATTTGCATTTCTCCACCAAGTATACCGGAATATATTGCTTCGCCAAAATGTAGTGTTGGATACGCTTCGGGAATGGTGTCGTCGTCTATAAGCTGATAAACACTGGCAGCACGACGACAACCATCCTGTACCCACTCTTTATCAGAAACCGCAAGGCATTCCCTATCACCCCAAACTTCGCTCCTGCCCTCATTGTCATGAACGTCATATGGGTTTTCCGACACTGTCGTCTTAAACAGTATGCCGTCCATAAGCTCTCTTTTTAGCAGACGCTTGTTGCGCTCTGCCGCTTCTTCAAAATTTTTTTTGTACATAAATGTTCCCCTTTCCGCTATTTGTGTTACTTCTTCCGCGCTTTTATTACAATTGCCGTAGGCCTGTGAATTTCGTCGTACATTTGCGGCGCAAGCTCCAACACTTCTTGCGTAGGGGTTGGCTCAATAATTTTTTCAATAGAAAACTCATTTTCCACAAGGGTGTTAATTATGGTAGAAAAAGAACGATGCTGCTTTACAATATTTTGGTTCATCCAGTTAACTTCCCGCTTCCCATTTTCCAGATAGTTTGCAATGACTGCGGATGTTTTTATTCCGTCTTCGTTTTTATTCCAAGTTGGGCCAAATAGTGGAGCCGTACAAAGGGGATGTTCTTGGGAAAATAAGAACACGCCGTTGTGGCTTAGCACGTCATGCACTTTTTTTACTACTTTTTCAAAATCGATAATATAATGCAATGTCAAAGAGCTGTAAACGATGTCAAATTTCATACCAAGCTCGTCTATTTTTTCAATGTCCAAGTTAAGAAATTGAAGATTATCGTCGGTGTTTTGTTCCCTTGCCGCAGTTAACATTTTCTCGGAAATGTCTATACCAATTACTTTGGTAGCACCTTTTTTACGAAACTCGACGCAGCTAAAACCAAAACCGCATCCCATGTCTAGGACGGTTTTGTTCTCTAAATCGGGCAACAGCGATTTCATTGCAGGTTGCTCCAGTAAATTGTTGTAGCTTGCGGCCTTGGTTCTTATGTCTTTGTAACTTTCGAAAAATTCGCTATTGTCGAAATGGTTGCTCATGTTTATCGCTCCTATTCTTCCGCAACCGGCAATGCCACAATCTCTTGTCCCGCTATTCCATGCAAGTCGCCGCTTATGCCAAAAAGACTTTCGGTTAGCTTTTGCAGGTTTTTTTCTTGGGTGGCCCAGCGTTTTTGGGTTTGCCTTTTTTCTGTATCTAGTTGCTTTGCCATTTCGTCATGAGATTCTATAATGTAGCGAATGCGGTTACTAAACTCGCCGCCGGTTAAGTAATTGTATATCATTTCAACTTTTATGTCCTTGCCTTGGGCGTTGCGGTTAGCGATGAATACTTTGACACATACTTCTCGCAACAGTGTTGCAAGCATAACTGCATAGCGTGGTTTTACCAGCCAAATGTTGTCTGTAAGTTGCTTAAAATCCTCGCCGCCACCATCGGTTGGGTTAAACACGATAACACCCACCTGGGCTTTTTCTGCTGCAATTTCGTCCTTCAGCTTGCCCAGCCAGCTTTGCTGAAAAGTTTTGGCGTTTTTGCACTCCCACAAAATTAAGCCGCAGTTTTGGCACATAGGCTCATTTACAATTTGCCTGATATCCGACCCGCGTTCGCCTTTTTTTACTTCGGTAATGCTGTCGTACGGGAAGCTTGCGCGCAGGTTTTGCTCCATATCAAGCTCCAAAATTTCGCCCTGCAATTGCTGCGAGCTAAGCTCTGCCGTCTGTTTTGCGGTGGTTAGCTGTTCCCGTAGGCGGTTGATTATTTCTTCTTGTTCGCGAATTTTTGTATTAAAATTTTCGGAAGCACGCTGGGCGGCCTCTTCACGGATGAACTTTTCTTTTTCCAAAAGCTGTTTGCGAGCGGCGATTTCTGCGTCCTCTTTGGCTTTGTTAGCGATGCTGATTTCTTCCAGTTGAGCTTTTAGCTGTTGGCGTAGTAATTTTTCGCTTTCCCTGGAATCTGCGGCTTGCTTGCGCAGTTTTTCCGTCTCAAATTCCGTGGCTTGGTTTGCTTTTACCAGCGCGTCTTCCACGGCTTTTGCCACTTGTTTTTGAACATGAGAATCGTATTCTTTACGCAAAATGGCAGATTGCTCAGTCTTTGCTTTTTGCAATTCGTCGGCAATTTGGTGGCTTATTGCATCGGATATTTCAAAGGAAGTTTTGCAGTTTGGGCAGGTGGTTTTGGTCACTTGTACACATCTCCTCTGTTTTACTCAAATCTTGCAAAAGCTTATCTTATTTTCTAATGCTGTCTATGAAGCCTGCCAAAACTTCTTCCATGTTAGGATGGCCAATTTCTTGCAAGCTGTATTCTACTCTTGTATGGGGCTTTGTTATGCTAATAATTCGGCCAAGGTCAATTGGGGTTGCTATTATAACAGAGTCGCAATCCACCCTGTCTATTGTCGCGGAAAGATCACTAATTTGCTCGTCGCCATAACCCATGGCGGGCAAAAGGTTCTTAATAGCAGGGTACATAGCGAAAGTTTCGGCAAGTTTACCAACGGCCGCATCACGCGGGTCAACTATTTCTGCCGCGCCAAAACGGCGGGCGGCTACTACACCTGCGCCAACTGTCATATCGCCATGGGTCATGGTCGGGCCGTCTTCTACAACAAGAACACGCTTACCCCGTATCGCGCTTGCGTTACCCACAGTTAATGGAGAAGCCGCATCTATTACAATTGCGGCGGGATTTACCTTTTCTATGTTTTGCCTTACGGTTTGGATATTGTCAAAATCCGCGCTATCGATTTTGTTAATTACCACAATATCCGCAATGCGCAAGGTTACTTCGCCAGGGTAATATGAAAGTTCATGCCCCGGGCGGTGGGGGTCTACAACGGTTACCATCAGATCAGGCTTATAGAATGGAAAGTCGTTGTTGCCGCCGTCCCATAGAATTACGTCACAACCATCCGGGTCGTTTTCTGCGGCGCGAAGAATTGCCTCGTAATCGACACCTGCGTAAATTACGTTGCCGCGTACAATGTGAGGTTCGTATTCTTCACGTTCTTCTATAGTACATTTATGTGTGTCAAGATCCTGTAAAGTGGCAAAACGTTGAACTTTTTGTGCCTCAAGGTCGCCATATGGCATGGGGTGGCGTACGGCAATTACTTTCAGGCCCTTTGCGATTAAAATTTCTGCAATGCGGCAGGTTGTCTGGCTTTTTCCACAACCTGTACGGGTTGCGCCAATGGCAATTACGGGCTTGGTGCTTTTTAGCATGGTATTTTTGTATCCTAAAAGAGAAAAATCTGCACCTGCTGAGTTTACCATCGCGGAAATGCCCATAACTGTGTTGTATGATACATCGCTGTACGAAAATACGCATTCGTCGGCGTTAAGGTCTTTGATTAGCTGTTCGAGTTCAGCTTGGGGGTAAATGGGTATGCCGTGTGGATATAGTTCGCCCGCAAGGGAGGCTGGGTATTTACGGTCGGCAATATCCGGAATTTGTGCGGCAGTAAACGCCACAACTTTGTAAGCGGGGTTGTTACGGTAGAATGTATTAAAATTGTGGAAGTCTCGGCCTGCGGCACCAATAATTATTATTTTTCGCATGATAATCTCCTTGTGTATGGTTTGTATTTTTTATAGGGTGTGTTCGGTAATTCGCTTGTGCCGAATTTTCGAGTAAAAATTGTGCTAGGCTAGAAGCGGAAAGCCGCATGTACCCAAAGGTACATAAGGCTTTATGCGACGACGCATAGTGCAATTTTTACCGGAAAGGCGGTGCAATGGAATATCGAACACATCCTAGCAACTTTATCACAAATTGCGCCTGGAAACAATCAGATGCATAAATTTTTGCAGGTGGATAAAACTAGGATGTGTTCCCACCAACTTCATTTATGCCACAAGGAGATTACTATGATACTTTGCGAAACTACTCCCTTTACCCAAAACCAAGACGAACAAGAACAATGCCACCAAAACGCCCCACAGCCGGAGGCTACTGTTGTAATGCCAAACCCATGTAACCCCCGTGGCGTAATTCAGTTTCTAACAATAATAGGACAGGTAGAAGGTCATGTTCTTTTGCCGCCAACAAATAAAGCCACCAAATACGAACATGTTATCCCGCAATTGGTGGCCTGTGCCGAAAACCCAAAGGTAGACGGTCTTTTAATTTTATTAAACACCATGGGCGGCGATGTAGAAGCCGGTCTTGCCCTGGCGGAACTTATTGCGCATTTGGGTAAACCCACGGTATCTTTGGTATTGGGCGGCGGACATTCCATAGGTGTGCCCCTTGCGGTATCTGCCAAATATTCGTATATTGCGCCTTCTGCTACAATGACAATTCACCCTGTTCGCATTAACGGGACAATTGTGGGTGCCCCACAAACATTTGAATATTTTAATAAAACACAGGATAGAGTCCAAGATTTTATTTTGGAACATTCGAATATTAGCTGCGAACGCTTGTCGCAATTAATGATGGACACAAGCTCTATGGCGCAAGATGTAGGCACAATTTTAATTGGAGAAGAAGCCGTTGCCGAGGGTATAATCGATGCAGTAGGCGGCCTTTATGATGCGATGGAAAAATTATATGAGTTGATAACACATTCCACGTCCGGAAAAGGACAGTAAGAGTAAGCGACCGATAGCTATCCTGATTCGGAACACTTTACGATTTATCGCTAGCTATAAGAGCCTGTATTCTAAGTGGCTATAGCCAGGCGGTATTGTTGTACTTTCCCCAAAATTTCTTCTGTCGCAAAAAATTCGATATACGTGCCATTTTCACGATTCTCTATGAAAACAACCTTGCAGCTCTCGTGAATTTGGTTCACTAACCCGCCGTGGCTATATGGAATAGTCACGGCTATTTTGCTGCGTGCCGAATCCACAACATCCTCTAGCGTTTTTAACAGTAACGGAATATTAGTGCCTTCCCTGGCAGAAATGGCTACAGTGTGTTTTGCCATTTTATCATTTGGAACTTGGGAATGGTCATCTATTGCATCTATTTTATTAAAAGCGGTTACTATGGGCTTGTCCAGGCATTCAAGGGCTTTCAGGGTTTCGTATACAATCTCCATTTGTTGCGAACGCTCTGGGCTTGAAGCATCCACCACATGCAAGAGAATATCCGCAAAGCGTGTTTCTTCCAGGGTAGCGCGGAAGGCTTGTATCAAATGATGGGGCAATTTGTTAATGAAGCCAACGGTATCGGTAAATAGAATTTCTGCACCCCCGTCGGGTAGCTGAACTTTGCGTGTAGTGGTGTCAAGGGTGGCAAAGAGTTTATCTTCCGCCAAAACTTCTGCCCCCGACAGCAAATTTAATAATGTGGATTTGCCCGCATTTGTATAACCGACAATTGCCACAACAGGAATGTCCTGCTTCATGCGTTTTTTACGCAGAAGGGCCCTATTTTCCCGAAGTTCTTTTAGTTCGCGATTAAGCTGGTCTATACGATTGCGAATATGCCTGCGGTCAAGTTCCAGCTTTTTTTCACCGGGACCGCGGTTGCCTACGCCACCATGAGCCGCAACGCCTGCCTGCCGCGACAATGATATACCAAGCCCAGTCAAATGGGACAGGCTATATTTTAGTTGGGCAAGTTCGACCTGAGCTTTGCCCTCTGCAGTTTGGGCGCGACCTGCAAAAATGTCCAAAATTATCATTGTGCGGTCAAGAACTTTTACGTTTAGACGTTCTGCCAAATTGCGTTGCTGACTTGGTGTAAGTTCATCGTCGGCTACTATTGCGTCTGCGTTTGTTTCGACTATCATTTCCATAACTTCGTCAAGTTTACCCTTACCCAAATACAAGGCAGAGTGTATCTTGTCACGTTTTTGAATAACGCGGCCTACTTCTACTGCACCTGCGGTATCACAAAGCAAGCTTAATTCGTTTAAGTTGGTTTCGCTGTCTGTGCCGTCTTTTTCAGCGGCAATTAAAATAAATTTTTCTTTTTGTTCTGCGGTTTCGTACATAAAATGCACCTCCTTTAACTGTAATGATATCCTACATCAGGTCGCGTAAAACAACAAGAGAATAGATGACTATAATTAAACTTTCAAAACAGTTTAGAATGATGCACACCAAACGCACGAATGAGTGCAAAGCTGCTTTGGAACTATATATAGTCATATGCCACTTTAAAATGGTCTACTAATGCGAAGCAATTTAACAGACTGCAAGGAAGCGACAACGCCGCGTACCCAAAGGGATATAAGGCAGAGCTGACGCAGCAGCATGGAAAAATTGCTAGCGTTAGTGAACCAGTTTGAAAGTAATATGGCTATTAACTGTTTTTTCGTGTATTTCGTGGTAGGGCTTGTGTTGTTAAGGTGGTTTCTAAAAAAGATATCAACATTTACCAACATTTGCGAGGCAAGAAATATTCAAATACATGTGTTGCATTTGTATTAGTAATGTGTTATCGTGATTATGAGGTGATTCTTATGTCAAGGTCAGCAGTTATGAATTTACGAATAGAGCCTGAAATCAAAGCAGATGCAGAAGATCTCTTTGGAAGTTTTGGCTTAACCGTTACCGATGCGGTCAATGTATTTTTGCGGCAATCACTTATGCATGGGGGCTTTCCGTTTGAGATTGTGCGCCATAAGCCCAACACCGTAACACAAGCAGCTATAAGGGAAGCGGAGCAATTGCTCAATGACCCGAACGCCAAAACATTCACGAGCATGGAAGCATTACGTGCTGATTTATTATCGGACGAGGATGACGATGTATGAAGTATGAAGTACAAAATAAGACGAACATCACAATTCAAGAAAGATTACAAGCGTTCAATAAAGCGCGGATTACCAATAGAGAAACTTGACGAGGCAATAGAGCTACTTGGCAAAAACGGTTGCCTTCCGCAGGAATACAACGACCATCCACTTGTTGGAAATAAAAAGGGGTTGCGGGAGTGTCACATTGAACCCGACTGGTTGCTTGTATACGAGATAAGCCACGGAACATTGGTACTGGTTTTAACATCGACCGGTACACATTCGGATTTATTTTAATAACAGTAGGAACGGAGGCGCAGGATATGTCTGATAATGGAAGCAAGATTCAATTATTGCCTTGTAAATGGCAAGAAATTTACCCATATGTTGAGGATTATATCATATCGAACAAAATTACCGTTGATTCATTTTGGGAAGGAAATGTGATTGAGAGTAATCATTATAAAATGATGGTCTATGATGAAATTGTTGGTTTTTTTGCCATTCATGAAAATAGTACATTAACATTGTTTTATGTATCTGCTCCTTATGCAAATCAAGCACAGGAACTATTTGCCAGAGTAAAAAGATATGAAAGCGTTACAAACGCAATGGTTCCAACAGGTGATGAATTTTTTATTAGTCATTGCTTTGATAATTTCGTTAAAATAGAAAAACAAGCATATTTTGCTACTTACACAGAAAAAGAGATATCGGAAGAACACAAAAAAGCGTTAAATTTAAAGATTGCAGACATTGACAAAGATTGTGAAACGTTAAAATTAAGCGGGGATTTTCTTGATGGAATTATTAAACAACTACGTGATGGTGCTGATTTTATAGAAATATATGTTGTGGAATATGGTGAAAATGTTGTTGGTTTTGGGGTTATTGATTATGGACGGGTGCTAAAAGATGTTTCAAGTATTGGCATGTATGTCTGTGAACAATATCGCCAACAGGGAATAGCCGCAAATATTTTAGAACACTTAAAACTAATTTGTTTTGGAAAAGGATACCGAGTTTTATCAGGTTGTTGGTATTATAATCATAATTCTAAAAAGAGTATGGAGAGTGCAGGTGCGTATTCAAAGACCCGATTGATTAGATTTTATTTTTAGCATATATGTAAAACAGCAACTCAACAATAGTAAAACCCAACGGGGGATTTAATATTAGCGGAGTTTCCTCCTGTAAAATCAAAAAACTAAAATCAAGAACGAAACTCCACTTGCTAAAATGCGAAAAACCTCATTTCGTTAGTTTCTCAAAACCCTTGGTTGTGCCGAAAACAGGGTCAGGGCGGTTGAGAATTTTTAGGGTACTCTATTTTCAAGAGTACCCTTCATACTATAAGTGCTAAAACTTCTTTTCATACGCTTAATGTGTAAAATGATGGCAAAAATCTTGAAATGATAATGTTGTTCTGTCATAATAAGCACTTAGAAGCTATATACAGCTTCTTACTATTCAAAATTACTACGCTTCTCTACACGCTATTTTTTGAAGGAGTGAAAAATGCAAAATATTCTGCTTTACAAATTGTGTTAGGGCGTGTTCGGTAATTCGCTTGTGCCGACTTTTCGAATAAAAATTGTGCTAGGCCAGGAGCGGAAAGCCGCATGTACCCAAAGGTACATAAGGCTTTATGCGACAACGCATAGTGCAATTTTTACCGAAAAGTCGGTGCAATGGAATTATCGAACACACCCTAATGTGCGACGAAAAAAACCGAGTTGTTGCCCAACACAGCCTAATCATCCTCATGCTCCACAAGAAAGCCTAAAATATGCTTGTCAACTTCCCGCACTGCTATTTCGTCAAATTCGCCATCTGCACATTCCAAAAGTTGAAAATACAAACTGCGCATGAAATTTTTCTTGTTCACTCGCAAATTATAATCATCCGGATAAATTTCACGTTCTTTATTCCCCATATCAAAGCTATCCACCCAGGCAATTATATCAACCGTTGTTAGCAACTCGCTACTACAAATCGAAAAGAACGTACCGACAAGCCGCTCGTCTTCTTCGGCAACGTAAACAAAATCCTTGTTGCAGATTAACATTTTTATGGTTGCGAGTCCCTTGTGCAAATCGGTGACAGACGGAGCGTAGTCGCCGCCTACAACTTTATCCACCCCAAATGCATTAGCCAGCGCGTCGGCCAAGTGTGCAATGGCATGTGCCCAGCCATTGCCCTTAACATATCCACGATAATCTTTTTCCTGGGCTGCGTACCGCATTAAGATAGCTTGGATATTACCAACTTCCTTGGCAGTCAAAAACGGCTTTTCGTCCTGCAAGCAAAATGCAAGGGCAATTGCCAAAGTAGAAAACGAACGGGTGAACACAGTATCGGTATCTGCCTTGCCGATACCATTAAAAAGATAATTATCGCTTAAACATGTGTCTAAAATATGCTTCATCTGTGCCGACGACAAAAGTTCCGCGTCAGTCCATTCGCCAAATATCGAATAAATTAAATCATCACGCAACTCGCCGTCTGCGTCGCCAAGATGGATTAGCATATCGGAAATTAACCCGTCCATATCTACGCCATTCGGCACGTTGTAATCCTGCACGCTAATTTGGGTAAGCATCTCCTTTAGCTGTTCTTGATTTCTCATAAAGCATTCTCCTTTGGTTTTTCCCCCATGTTACCACGGCAAAATAACAGCAACAAGATAAAAAATAACTATAATCAAGTTTAGGGAAGGTGCAATTCATGAGACTTTTTCATGTCAGTGAAGACCCGAGCGTTGACATATTTCACCCAAGGCTTCCGCGGCGCGCCGAACTAGACCCAACCATTGGGCTTGTCTGGTCGCTTACCGAGCCTGCTTTACCTAACTGGCTATTTCCCAGAGATTGCCCCCGCGTTGGTTATCGAATATGCGATAATGTTACTCAAAATGACAAGGAGAAGTTCTTTTCGTCAGGCACGAAACATGTAGTTATCATCGAAAATAGTTGGCACCAGCAACAATTAAACGCAGCACTTTATGTTTACGAATTTGACCCGACAAATTTTTATTATGACGAGACGGCTAGCTTCTATGTAAGCCAACAATCCGAAACGCCCATAAACATGGTAGCTTACACTAACCTTTATGCCGAACTATTTAAGCGTGGTGCGGAAGTGCGTTTGGTTGACAATTTATGGCCTATAAGGGATGCTGTGTTTGCATCATCCATTACCGCTTGGTCATTTTGCAAAATGGCAAACGCAAAGGCGCGACTATAGGGCTACCTAATAAGCAACTCCGTCGCTTCCAGAAGGAAGCGGAGCAAGGATTTATTATAAGGACAGTGAGCGCAGCGAACGTTTCCCGCCCTGACTTGCGTAGCGGCGGGGTTTGGGGCAGAGCCCCATTTCTCTAAAGCGGCAGTGCCGCTTCCCGAAGGAAGCGGAGCCGGGCTTTGCCTAGCGTAGCGGCGGGGTTTGGGGCAGAGCCCCATTTCTCTAAAGCGGCAGTGCCGCTTCCCGAAGGAAGCGGAG
>Ga0123355_10000213_pt1 | contig 72444 bp, 60 predicted proteins | sample TergutEmb28metaG_3_FD_89872 | JGI IMG/M metagenome (GOLD analysis project Ga0123355, IMG submission 89872) | Embiratermes neotenicus P1 segment gut microbial communities from Petit-Saut dam, French Guiana - Emb289 P1 | ecosystem: Host-associated > Arthropoda: Insects > Digestive system > Gut ...
ACAAACCGCAGGGCTTATTAGCTAATTTTAATCTTGTTCAGTCATATTAATTCCTTCTCCGTGTTCTCTGTGCCTCTGTGAGATATTATTAAAATTTACTTGCATACATAGAAAATATAAATTATCTTGTCTTCCTTTGCATTTTTCTTGCTTCCCGTTCTAAATCCAATAACTTTGTTACAATTTTTATTGTTGTCTTGTCTGGATTTACAAAATTCACTTTATTGTAGAAGGTTGGGCAAAGTCCAGAAAATTCTTTTCCAAGAATCTTTTTAGTTCTTCCGGGAAAGCATCCGTATGCACAATTCCTGCAATAATGCAAATCAGTCCAAATAATTTCCTGCCAGCCTTCGTTGTGAATCACTTCTGTATATTCTTCCATGTGGTTTAGGTAGAGGACAATAACCCACTGTACGTTTTTGGTATCTCTTATCCATTCTTTGCCTAGTCTAATGTAACAGATGGGTTTGCCTTTATTGTTGGCCCTCCAAGCATTATGTACACCTGCCCATCCGGGATTCATTTTTATCGCTCGCAGATATGCCACAAAACCTAGAGCGGTCCCCATCATCTCTCCATCAAGAAAATAGGGTAAAACATCTTCGACCTTTGGTTTTATCACTCTTTGCACATGCAGATGGGTTAATTCATCATGCTCCAACATTAACTACCCACCAATCAATAACTTGCTTAAATTTATCTAAAACAGTGGTGTCGGGGTTGATTATCTGAATCTCCGCCGTGCAAACATTCTCATAAACCTTACCAAAGATATTACTGCTTATGCCTGGCTCACTGCCGCAACCACATTTGTTGCCTAGATGTACATTGCATATTTTTATATGTTCAAGAAGAAATGCCTTTAACTCATCGCTCAAATTAGCCCATTCGGGCTCACGAACTACAGGCATATCACATATAAACCACCCGTCTTTGTTATGGGTAAGCACAATTAGGCAAGGCGATTTATTGTTTTTGATAAAGCGAAAACCTGTATCCCATTCCTTTTTGCAAGTTAAGTCTTTTTCAATTAAATAATCGACAAAGCCCAATGCGTTTTCTAATGCTTCGTCTTTTAAGTTGTTTTTAAGAGTGTCTTTGACTTCCATGTTTGTTATCCTCCTCGTATTATTGAATTTATTAGTAAGCAATTTTGCCAAATAGTACAATAAACTTGCTATTGCTACGCATTTAAGGCATACAAGAAAAACCCTTGTAAACATAATAGCATAAAACAGTGTTGGGTCCAATGTTTTTGTCATGCGTAACGGTTAATGAGTTGATGCGTAATGATTGTAAGATGAAAGCCTTCATCTATGCTGGGAAAACAACTTGCCAAAGACTTTTGACTACTTAACCACAACACACGGGATACAGCTGCGACGTGCATCATGGTTTCCGTGTACTTGTATTAAAGCTAACGTCCAACACGGGGCTGTCTCGTTAAGCATTTGGTACGAATAAATATGCACTCCACCCGTCACTACGTTCCTTGCAATAACGACCGTGTGCATACTTGTTCATGCCGAATGCTTAACAAGGCAGCCCAATAATATTCAAAAATTTTTCATTTTTGCCATCCTTCATACATATATTAAAGAACACGATCACCCGAAAGGCAGGACTGACAAAGTGCTAAAATTTAAAGAAAAATTGGCAAACTTGCTGTCCTTGCCAAAGGAAATAGCCCTAGATTTACCGGTGGTTACAGCAACCGGACAGGGCGAATTAATAATTGAAAACTACAAAAATCTTATAGAGTTTACAGACAAAACAATACGTATCCGCACCCGGGACGGCACAATAACCATTGATGGTAACCGCCTAATATTAAAGCAAATAACTAGCGAAAACCTTTTAATAGCCGGGCGCATTTCCGGAATTACATATGACTGATAGGAGCTAAAATATGTTGCTAAACACGGCGCAATTTGCAAAGGGATATGTACGTATAAAAGTTACCGGCTTCGGTTTGGAGCGTTTTATTAATATGGCGGCTTTTCGCGGGGTTTATCTTTGGAATGTACAAAAAACCCCCGATGGTGCCGAGCTTAACGTAAGTATCAAAGGCTTTAAAATGCTCAAAAGCTGCGCGAGAAAAACAAAATGCCGTACAAAAATTATTCAAAAGAACGGTTTGCCGTTTTTGCTATTCCGCTACCGCAGGCGCAAGTTTCTTATGGGTGGTATTTTATTTTTTTTGCTTGGGCTTTTGGCATTATCGTCTTTTGTGTGGCGCATAGAGGTGGAAGGAAACGAAGCCGTATCACACGAAGCCATAATGGTTTTTTTAGATGAGCAGGGGCTTAGGGTTGGTGCGCCAAAGCTTCGCGTTCGCGACAGGCAATTGCAACAGTCTTTGTTAAATAATTTCACGCAAATTAGCTGGGTCGATGTACATACTCGCGGTACCCGCACAGTGGTTCGCCTTGCGGAAGCACTGCCACCGCAAGAAATATTAGACCGCCATACCCCCGCTCATGTTTACGCAACCGCAGACGGGCTTATCACTAGCGTAATCGCTTGGAGCGGCGCGCCAATGGTGCGCCAGGGGGACGTGGTGCGCCAAGGGGAACTACTTGTTAGTGGCGTTTTAGAATTGGTGCCCGACACTTCTGACACGCCACTCGTTTATGTTCACGCCCAGGCAGAAGTATGGGCACGTCGGTATCACCCTATAGAATTTGCGGTACCTCTTACATACTGGGACAAAGTTTTTACGGGAAAAACGGCGGCAAGCCGTTCGTTGCAATTTCTTTTTTTGGAAAATAGAACGTTTAATTTACCAAGCGGTGGAAATTCCTTTACATCTTATGATAGAATAACAACATACCGTCAACTGGGGGTGTCTGGTAACTACCCAATGCCGGTTATTTTGTCTACCATTTATTACTACGAATTTACGCCTACCCAGCGCACCCGTACAATGGAAGAAGCACGGGAACTTGCAGAACGCATGATAACCAGCCGCATTATTCGAGAGTTTGACTTTGGTATAGACATTATAGACCGGATGGTAGAATTTGAAGAAACCGTAGACGCGTTATTGGTAAGCGCGCTCATCACCACCCATGAACGGATAGATAAACAGGTACCGATACCCTAAACTAAAAAATCTAACCACGGAATACACGACAAACACTAAATAAAAAGAATGTAGCAAGATGTGAAGAGCGAATTGGTTGCGTATTTTTGTGTGTTTTATGGTTAAAATTCTTCTTAAATTCGCGTACAGAAAGGAAAGTGACATTATGACAATCCCAAACACACTAATACACAACGTCTTTGGCAAATTGGACGAGCATATCCGCAAAATAGAAAGCTCCTTCCAAGTCACAATCATAAACCGTGACGAGGATATTCAAATTATGTCAAACTCGCCCGCGTCTAAACCGGATAAAGCCCGCGAAGTTTTGCAGCATCTTATCCAACTTGCCCAGCGCAAAGAAGTAATATCCGAGCAGCAAGTAAATTACGCAATCGCCGCCCTGGAGGACGAGCATCTTAAAAATGTGGAAAATCTTAGCGACGATACAATTTGTAACACCATAAACGGCAGACCAATTAAGCCTAAAACTGTCGGCCAAAAAAAATATATCGACCAGATTCGCCAAAATACAATCTCGTTTTCCATTGGCCCGGCGGGTACAGGCAAGACATATTTGGCTATGGCTATGGCTATCACAGCTTTTCGTAGTGGACAAGTTAACCGCATAATTTTAACCCGCCCAGCAATTGAAGCGGGCGAAAAACTTGGCTTCCTGCCCGGCGATTTGCAGCAAAAAGTAGACCCATATTTGCGCCCCCTTTACGACGCGCTTAATGACATTATGGGAGCCGAAACTTTCGAGCGCAATTTCGAGCGCAATCTAATAGAAGTGGCACCTTTAGCCTACATGCGTGGTCGCACACTGGACAACTCCTTCATAGTGCTTGACGAAGCCCAAAACACCACTCCCGAGCAAATGAAAATGTTCCTGACCCGCCTCGGCAACAACTCGAAAGCGGTTATTACCGGCGATATTACCCAAGTAGACCTGCCACTGGGGCAAAATTCTGGGCTAACAGATGCAATTAAAATCCTAGACAACATACCCGATATTGGTATAAGCTATCTAACATCCCGGGATGTTGTGCGCCATCCACTTGTGCAAAAAATAATTAATGCCTACGATAAGCAATCTGCACGCACTGCGTACAAAACCCAACGGAAATTGAAATACGCCGGTAAAAAATAATACGAATACATGTTCTAACACGGATGGGAGATTACAGCCCGCAGGTCTTACTACTAGGAGTTGAGCATAATGAAAAACCGCCTATTTCATATAATTTTGATATTTTTTGCGTTTGCCCTAACCTTTGCGGCAATAGCTGGCGGCGCGTATTTTCGTGCGGGGCTTGATATTACCGTGGGTATGCCATCTGCCGAGCGTATTCGTGCCCCCCATATTATGGACGACTTGCTTACAACAGAGCAAAACCGCCAAAACGCCTTGGAATTTGCGTACAGACTTCCCCCTGTTTACACAATTGACCCAAGCGAGTGGCAGTTTGTGTCCGATGTTTTGACTCTTTTGCGCAACAACATTCAGGATATAAGGGACGCATACACTCTCGAACACATAAGCCACGCCCAATCGGTACTTGACCACGAGAATGAAGAGGCAGCCATACAGGCAACCGCGGCGCAAGCGATGAGCGAATGGCAAACCCTTCGCGATGCAATTTTGGCAGCAGACGGGGACGCTTCTGCGATTCCGGAAATGCCGGAATCACCACTTCCGCTGCCACCGCCGGAATTTATGGGCGAAACTTTTGATATGTTTGCCGACCTTCACATGCCTTTTGCGGAAGCAGAGCAGCAACTGCTGGTCACCATTTCCGACGAAGAGTTTTCAATAGTGTGGGCGGCAGTTATGAATGTTGCGGAAACTGTGCAGCTTAACCACCAGATAACCGCAATAGATATTTTGACCGAGCGAGAAGTTCTTAGGGCCCTTAGTGCGCTAACCGGCCTTGATCGTGCAACCGAAACTCTGATAGAAAACATCGTACTTTTCCATTTGGGAGAAAACGTGGTCCGTAACGAAGAAGAAATCCAGCGGCGTTTTGACGAAGCCCGCAACAACTACGAGCGTGCCCGCTTTTACGCAGACCAAATTCTTGTAGACGAGGGCGAAATTGTAACGGAAGAAATATATCAACTGCTTTTGCAACACGGAATGTTGCGGTCGGACGCCATAAGAGACAGCTTTGTGCCAATGGTTGGTGTGTTCACATTGGTTACAGGGCTTTTTGTGCTTGCAATAATGTTTTTGTGGTTTTATCACCCTGCAACTGCAATAAGTAAAAAGGAAACCGGGCTTATCTTTACAATTTTTGTATTATCACTGGCACTTACCTGGATTTTTAGGGAGCTTGCCTTCCCATATGTATCTCTGATGATATTTGCAATGCTTGCATCCCTTTTAATAGACCGCAGATGTGCTATGTTTTTGTCATTTGCGATGGTGTTAATTTGTTTTTTCGTGGTGGAAGGGTCGCTGGCGTATCTTTTATTTTACATTCCGGCTTGTATGTTTATATGCCTGCTGTCTCGTTTTACTACCGAACGTAACAAGGTGTTTCTTGTAGGATTTTTGGTAACGGCGGTTCAATTCGCGCTTGCTGTTGCCGTGCTGTTTATAATTGAGCGCAACCACGCTTTAAGCGATTTACGGGAGCTTGCTATGTATGCGAGCTTTGCCGCTGTAAGCGGTATGCTTACAGTTATTGTTTGTACAGGAAGTTTACCGTTTTGGGAGACTTTATTTGGGGTTGTAACCCCGGTTAAGCTGCTTGATTTGACCAACCCCACAAATATTTTATTGCGGCGGCTGACCATAGAAGCCCCGGGCACATACCATCATTCACTTATTGTGGCAAATTTGGCGGAAACGGCGGCCTATGATATTGGTGCAAATGCTCACGCCGCCCGTGTTGGTGGATATTATCACGATATAGGAAAGTTAAAGTCACCACATTATTTTGCAGAAAATATTGATGGCGAAAACCCTCACGACCATCTTGACCCGATAAGCAGTTCTCAGCTTATAATCGGCCATGTGACTTATGGTTTGTCATTGGCGACGGAACATCGTTTGCCGCAGTTTGTGCGAGACATGATAACAGAACACCATGGTACTACCATGTTGCAGTATTTTTATGCCAAGGCAAAAGAATCCAGTCCGCAAGTTAATTGCAAGGACTTTAGGTATCCGTTTCAAATTCCGCAAACTAGGGAGGCGGCCTGTGTTATGCTTGCCGATTCTGTGGAAGCGGCGGTGCGAGCTACTATGCCAAAGACGGACTCTGTTGATGATGTAGAAAAGACAATCAGGAATATTGTACGAAGCAAACTGAATGACGGGCAACTTGCGGACAGCCAGCTTAGCATCAAAGATGTTACAGTAATAGAGCAGTCGTTTTTGCGGGTGTTGAAGGGCATGTATCATGAGCGAATTGTGTATCCTAAGGCAGAGCCGAAAGAAGTTGAGGAATGAGAATTTATTTTAGTGAAAACGAAGCCATTCTCCCCTATACCAAAACATTGTTGCGACAGGTTATAAGTGCGGGAATTAGGGCGTGCTTCCCCTATAAGAATGTGCATTCGCCAGCAGGAACATGCACGCGGTTGGCATACACACAAAAATACAACTGCGAGATAAATCTATCTTTTGTATCCACCGACGAAATACGTCAATTAAATAAGCAGTTTCGTGGTATAGATAAACCTACGGACGTTTTGTCTTTCCCAAGCCCAATTACAGAGCCGCAGAAACCAGAAAAGCGGAAGAAACCGACCCTTGCCCTTGGCGACATTATTATTTGCCACCCTGTGGCTGAAGCCCAGGCTCGCGAATACGGTCATTCCCTGGAACGGGAACTGGCGTTTTTAACGGCGCATGGTTTTTTGCATTTGATTGGATACGATCATATGACGGCAAAGGATGAAGCGGAGATGATAGATATGCAGAAGATGATACTGAACCGTGTTGGAATAGCGCGATGAAAACCCGGAACTTCAAACAATCCTTTGGCCATGCTGTAGACGGCATTGTTAACACAGCCAAAAATGAGCGCAATTTCCGTATCCAGATAATTCTTGGTATTTTGAGCGTAATTGTGTGCATCATATTTAGAGTAGAGGCGTGGCTGTTTGCCCTTGTAGCATTTGCAATTTTTTTTGTGCTTGCCATGGAACTTATGAACACGGCCATTGAAGCACTTACGGATTTAAGCTGTAAAGGTAAAATTCATCCGCTTGCCAAAATTGCAAAAGATGCGGCGGCGGCGGCGGTGCTTTTGGCGTCTATTTTTGCGGTGACAGTCGCTGTAATTGTAGCAATTTCAATAATTATGAGAACATTTTGAAATGGTATGACTACAAATTAAGGAGATATGTATGAGAAAAATTCTGCTTTTTAGGGTGGTTCCACTTGTTATTATATTTATTATTGCAGCAGCAGTTGTAATAAATAACCCCATTTATAGAAATGACCATATCGAAGAAGTTTTTATAGAAACCGAAGACCCAGAAGAAGCAGAAGAGCTATTCGTGCCACCTTTGTTAGATCCTCTGTTTTCTTCCCGTTGGGACGATGGTACGGCTTGTGGTTTCTTTGTGGCGGACTTGCGCCCCCGCAGTATGCTAACCGGATTACCAACTGAAGAAGAATATCTTGACCGCCGCCCAATTGCAGTTGTTATAAACAATCTTCACCGTGCCATGCCACAAAGCGGGATATCCTATGCCGATGTTATTTACGAAGTACTAACAGAGGGTGATGTGACACGTTTGGTTGGCATCTTTCAGTCGTATGTGCCGGAGAAAATTGGCCCGGTGCGTTCTGCCAGGGATTCGTTCATAGATTTTGCCTACAACCACGACGCAATTTTTGTCCACCATGGCAGAAGCCCGGACGCAGACACCCGCCTTCGCAATACAGGCATAACCAATCTGGATGGCATGGCATTGGATGGCAGTGTGTTTTTGCGTTACAGAAATTATCCAAGTTGGCACCACAACACGGGACAACGCCCACTGGAGCACAGCTCCTTCTTATTCAACGAGCCTATGCTACGGCACATAGAAAATAGGGGCATTAGAAGCTATGTAAATAGCGACCCTGCATATGGGTTTAATTTTGGCAATGTACCGGAACACCCGGTGTCAGGTGTGGCCAACACCATTGTTGTGCCGTTTTCTGTCCCGTATACCCGTACATTTATTTTTGATGAAGAAACTGGGCTGTATCTGGTAGAAAACCGCGAGGGCCCGGTGCGTGATGCAAATACAGAAGAGCAGGTATCCGTAGCAAACATTTTGATACAAATTACTACCAAACGTGTTACTGGAAGTCTTGGCCAGCGCACAATTGGTACCGTTGGCAGTGGCGAAGGTTTTTTTGTTACGGGTGGAATATATCGCCCTGTTTTGTGGGCAAAAGACAGCCACACAAGCCCAATGCGTTGGTATTTTACCGATGGCACGCCGCTTGTACTTTCACCTGGGCAAACTTGGATTTGTGTGTTCCAAAATACCGGGACGGTAAGTTTTGAATAATATAAGGGGGTAGACATGACTAAGCAAAACCTACAAGGCTATTGCATATGGATTGAAAATACCGCCAACCCAGGCGATATTGTTTTTTTCAAAAAAACATTCCATGCAGCAGATATTCCAAACCATGCTAAAGCCTACATAGCCGCAGAAACAAAATATTTCCTATACCTAAACGGCCATCCAATTGTTATGGATGGAGGCCTGTTTAGAGAAAGCCTACCCGGGTGCGGTTATGCCGACGAAGTGGATCTTACCCCATTTTTGCAAAAGGGGGAAAACACGCTTGAAATAACAGTCCACTATTACGGCAACGATGGCAGAAACAATGTTAACTCTGGCCGTGCAGGTCTTTGGTTTGATTGCCCCGCTTTAGGCATAGTAAGTGACAATTCGTTTTTGTGCGCGACAGGTGGGTATTTTACACCAAAGGATGATCCTCCAAGCTACTTATATGGCGGCGACCATCTTGGTTTTGACAGCCGGGAAAACCTTACGGATTACAAGCCTGCCGTTCATGTAAACGCAAAAGAATGGGGGGATTTGTATCTGCGTCCAATACCTCTTCACCGTTTCAGCAAAAAGCAAAACGCCAACTTTGTATATGAAAACGACATGTATACAATAGACCTGCCATATGCTATGTCCTTCTACCCGTCCATACAGGTTGAGGCACTGGGCGGCGAAATTTTGCGAATATATACCGACCGCCACATGGTTAACGGCGGCCCTGGCGACGAGACAAATGTATACCGCGGGCATCGCATAGAATATATCTGTAAAAAAGGTTTAAACGATTTTACATCCATTTTGTATCTTTATGGCGAGAAGTTTTTTATTACTTGCGACGCTACCATCAAGCTTAGCGAGGCAGGATATATCGAAACTGGATACGACACAGATATTGTCGGGTATTTCCGCTGTGGCATTCCTTTGCTGGATAAATTAGTAGAAAAATCTGCACGTACATTATATGTATGTATGCGTGACAATTTTATGGACTGCCCCGACAGGGAAAGGGGGCAGTGGATAGGCGATGTTACCAGCCAGGTGCCGCAGGTGTTTTTCTTGCTTGATCCATCTGCACACAAGCTTGTGAGGAAGGCTATATTAGACTTTATACAATTGCGCGATGGCGATATTTTAAAAGGAAACGTACCCGGAGTACATTCCAGCGAGCTGCCGGCACAATCTTTGTGCGCAATAAGTCAGTGGGGCTTAATTGCCCAATATGTAAAATATTCCGGTGATGACAGTGTTTTAGATATTGCATTCGAGCCAATAGTGCGATATTTGCAGTTGTGGGACATAAAAGAAGATGGTCTGCTTGCGCCAAGGGATGGCAATTGGCGTTGGTTCGACCATCTGCTTAATATAGACGATGCTGTACTTGAGAATGCCTGGTACTACTCCGCATTACAATTTGCCAAAGAAACTGCCGATACGATAGGTAACCATAAATACGATGTGTTTTTAAACGAACGGCTTTCTACAATTAAAAACAATTTTAACAAATCGTTTTGGAAGGGCAGTTATTATTCATCCAAAGATTCTGAACTGGTGGACGACAGAGCAAACGCAATGGCTGTACTTGCAGGTCTATGCTGCAAAACGAATTATGACAAAATTAGAACTGTACTGCTAAGCGTATTTAATGCGACGGTTTACATGGAAGGCTTTGTTTTAACTGCGCTATGCGAAATGGGATATATCAAAGATGCCTATAACCGTATGTGTTCTAGATACTACAACCTTGCCGTTAACGAAAACAGCACATTGTGGGAAGACTTTTTTATACTTGGTACAAAAAATCACGCATGGAGCGGAACGCCTGCAACTTTGGCATTTAGATATTTTATGGGCATTGACACAAACGACGGGTTTAAAACAATTACCACAAACCCCTGCAAGGAATTATTCCCCAATGGCTGCGAATGCGGATTTTATGGGCATGATGTTGCTATATGAATTTTTGCAACGGCTTCGGGATCCAATAACCCCATTTGCATGTCGAAACGCATTTGCTCGCCAGCGGCTACGGTTTTGATATTACCGGCAGCTTTTTCTGCCACATATCCGCCATTGCCGGTATTTGCGGGAAGCACCAAACCCATTGCGTCAAGATCGGGATTGCGCGCAATCCAGCGCAATGCGTATTCCATTTGATCCGGCCGGTGACGAACATAATTGGCGTAACCGTCCGGGTGTATTTGTAAACTGTGGGCAAAACCTTCGCTATCTGCGAGATATTTGATGCTCATTACTACCTCGGGGTCATAAACAGCCTCGGGAGCAATCTTGTGATGTTTGGCTGGGTCCGCTTTTAGTTCCTGCAAAAACGCTACCAATTTTTCTATAGGAACGCTGGACTTAATATGCTTTGGGACATTCACGTTAATTTCAACGTTTTCTATTGGCGCGCTGTAAACAAGTTCGGCATTATCTACCGGGCGAAAATTTATGTGCCCAAGATACATAACCTCCATGGGAACTTTTCGTAAATTGGTGACAACCATAGAAACTTCCAGCATTGCGGAATCTTCATATATTTTTATAACAGGGTCGGCACTGTAATTATGGTTCATTGCCACGCGGTGGAGATATTGCCCGCCAATTGTCATAAACCGTCCGCCATCGTCTTGGCCGCATGTTAAAAAAGCGTTTCTGTAAGGCGCGTTGGGTAGTTCACCATGCAAAGGGTGGGTATCTGCCGAAGAAGGTACACCAACTGCCGTAACACCACAGTGCAGGAAAAAACCGCCGTAGGTGCTTAGATAATCGCGTGTAGGCACAGGTTCGTCAAAAATAGACTTCATATGCAGGTCTTTGTTGTCGAAACGAAGTTGCCAAATTTGTTGCCCTTGATAAGGTAAAACAATTATCTCGCCTCGCTTGTTTTTGATACGAATTGCGTCAACGCCCGAGTCGTAGCGGAATATGGTTGCGGTAAGCCCGCCCCACTCGGCCACTGCTCGTTCTTTTTCCATAAAGAAATGAGGGTGCAATCGTAAAATGGTTTCATTTTTCAAATGTATCAGCTCCATATTTCGTCACTTATTTTAAGAAACTCATCGCACATTACCCTTATAGATTCCATGGAATGCCCAACGCTTACAGGGTCGGTATACCAACGCGGGATAAACCCGCCTTCTTTTGTGCCCAAGCAAGACGCCATTTTACGACAGTATGCACGAATTTCGTCATGGGTACCGCGGGGCAATATCGTTTGAATATCTGCCGGTGCAAAAAATGTAATACGTCCACGGAACTTCTTCAAATTTTCGAGCCCCATGTTTGTTTGCTGGTCCATGTGCAGTGCGTCAAGGCCAATTTCTATTAAATCGTCGATAATATCTGTTATATAGCCGCAACTGTGCAGCCAGGTATCCATACCGGCGGCATGGGCCGCATCATATACCCGCTTGTATGCAGGCTTCCAAATTTCCCGCCAGTCTGCGGGGTCTATCATAAGCCTGTTTTGCAGCCCCCAATCGTCGCAGTTCATAACGCCGTTTACGCCCGCTTTTGCATAGCGGCGTATATATTCAATGTTCATATCTGCAAGTATGTTTACAAACATTTTAAGGTTTTCCGGTTCCTCTATAATATCGCACCAGGTATTTTCCAGCCCGCGCACAAAATGTACCCTTTCATATAAAGATACCATATTCCCCATTATATATTTGTCACCGGCGGCGGCTTTTACATTATAAACAGCATCCCACGCGCCTTCTATGTCCAAAGATGGAATTGTTAGCTTGTCGAAATCCCGCCAGTCTTTAAGCGGCGAATCCTTTACTTCGCCAAGGCTGGTACCTTCGAAGCATTCCCACAAGCACCCCCAAAGATCCCTGCCATTGCGAGGACGCTGGTCTGGGCAATGACTGAACCAAATGTTAAAAAAATCGGAACCAAAGGGTTCTGGGAAGTCATAGGCGTATTTGTCCGGGGTTTCGAAACGAAGGGTCTTTTTTACTCTTTCACGGCTGGTCATGGGCATTTCCTCTCAAAGTTTACTTGGTGCTTATGGAATATAGCCACAGGAATGTAAAACTGTCCAATTATTGCAAGCAAGAATGGATGGTTTTGCGTTCCTGTGACTATAACTATAACATGAGAACATAAAAATTCAAGGAAGAATATTTATGACGTGTTAGGTAATTCGGCACAAGCGAATTATCGAATACACCCCAGTTGGTGACTGAGAGTCACCAACTGGATTTTATCAAATTGCCGCAATTGTACGTTCCCTAATGGGAATCAGTAAATTAAACTGAAGCTATAATGTTTGACGCGACACAAGAGTTAATAGGAGTTATAATGTTTTTGTGAGAGATGTTCAAAAATGCTATAATTATTTCACCTGCACATCAGCGGGAAACCACAAGGAGCACATGTATGGAAAATAGGACAAACGCCCCACCAATCTTCCCAAGAAACGAACGCATCTATTCCCTTTGGGAAGGCTTAAAGCAAAATAAATCAAAAGACGCGATGCCGCTTTTTGACATGTACCACCAAAAAGCAATGCACGAACTGGCAGGGCATGCCCTGCTAAAGCACATAAACGAGATTGAAAACGCAAGCACTCCTCTTGAAAAAGGTGTGCTTATGGCAAATGCTCTGGCTCAAAATTTTCATGTACATATACACGAGTCAGAACTTTTTGCCAGCGGAACAACGGTTTCACGTTCGTATTTTGATAGCATTGTTCAAAATGATGAACTAGCCGCCGCAAAAAATCTATATTTCCCGTCCAGGGGTAATTCCCACCATATTGCGGTAGATTATAAGAAACTTATTTCCCACGGGCTTTTGTATATTAAAGAAGAAGTTGCAGGCAAATTACAGACCGAACAAGACCCGCAAAAAATTCTGTTTTACAATTGCATGTTAAAAACAATCGAAGCTGTACTTGTTTTTGCCAACCGCTTTAAGGCGGAAGCACGGCGGCTTTTTGCCATGGAAGCCAGCCAAAAACGCAAGGCCGAACTTGAACGCATTGCCGCCGCCCTTTCTAATGTGCCGCAAAACCCGGCAACTACGTTGTTCGAAGGCATACAGTCTATAATAATTTACCACGCCTTTTTGCAAATTACCGAACGGGGGAACACCAGCCTTGGCCGTATCGACTATATTTTGCACGATCTGTACACCGCAGATATATCCGCCGGCCGTATAACTTCTCAGGAAGCAAGCGATTTTATTGCAATGCTTCTTGTAAACAGCAGTTTAATGACATTTTATTCCGATTCTATAACCATTGCGGGGCAGACCGAATGCGGCAAGCTTTTTTACAACGACCTGACATATTTTTGTTTCGACGCGTTGTATGAGCTTAAAAATGAAAACCCACAAACAGGCTTCCGTTATATGAAAGGCCACCCACACAGTTTGTTTGTACGTGCAATGCGTCCGATTTTTGCCGGGGTGACAAACCCCAGTATTTTCGGTGAAGAAACTGCTGTAAATGCCCTTATCAAAGCCGGATTTGAGCCGCCCGACGCCCGTAACTATGTAAACTGCCAATGCGTAGAACTTTCGCCCCAGGGCAAAAGCAATATAATTTCTGGCGCGTTTTATTGGGATTTGTCTTTGCCGATAAAAATATTAATGGGGCTTACCGGCGAAAAAAATGTTAAAGAGTACGATAATTTCGACGAGTTGAAGGCGGAGTATTTTCAAATTATGGCACTTAAGTTGGGCGAAATTTGCGATACCATAACGGAATGGCAAACGAACGAGCATAACATTCCCATCATGTTTCTTGTAAGCAGTGTGCTGATAGACGGCACCATAACAAAGGGCAAACCCTGCCTTTTGGGCGGTGCAAAATACAATTATACATTCCCGACATTTATTGCCGCAGCCACTGCTGTAGACAGCCTTGCGGCAATTAAGCAGTGCGTATTCGAAGACAAAACCGCCACCATGGCCGAACTTGCAAAGGCATGTAAAAATAATTTTGAAGGCTACGAACAACTGCATTCATATTTATTAAGCCAATGCCAAAAATACGGCAACAACGACCCAACAACCAATCACCTAATGCAAGAAATAACCACCCGCGTTTATGCCGAACTTACAAAGTACCGCAACTTGTACAACGAATATATAGGCCCCTGCTATTTTGGCTTTCTACACCATACCGAAGATTGCAACACAAATATCGCCACTCCGGATGGGCGCAAAATTGGGGATGCGGTTTCCGCTACATTTGGTTCCGACATGGGAAGGGACGTAAACGGCCCAACGGCTCTGTTAAACTCAGCCCTAAGCTTTGACCACACGAATGCGACAGGTGGCCTTGCAGTAAACTTTACAATAAACAAAGACCTATTTACCGTGGAAGAAGAAAAAGAAAAGCTGTATGCATTACTGAAAGCATATCTGGAAGCAGGGGGAATGCATGTGCAGTTTAATTTTGCTTCCAAAGAAGAGCTGATTGCCGCTAAAGCAAACCCAAGCCAGCATTTTGACCTGCTGGTGCGTGTTGCGGGCTTTACCACCCGGTTTGTTATGCTAAACGAATCCAGTCAAAATAATATAATCAGTAGGGTCAAATAAATGGGAATAATAACGGAAATCCAACAATTCTCCCTGCATGATGGACCGGGGATACGCACAACGGTGTTTTTTAAGGGCTGCAATTTGCGCTGCAAATGGTGCCATAATCCGGAGACGTTTAAACCGGAACCGGAATGGGGCTTTTATAAAAATTTGTGCAGAAAATGCGATACTTGTACTGGCAATTGCCATGCTCGCAAGCTTTTTGGCAAAGAAAAAACCTCCGCAGAGGTTGTCGCCAAAGTTGCGGAGGATAAGATTTTTTACAATAAATCGGGGGGTGGGGTAACCCTGTCTGGTGGGGAAGTTATGCTGCAGCCACATTTTGCCGCAGAAATTTTGCAAGGCTGTAGGGAGCAAAATATCCATACATGTATCGAGAGTAACATGACAATTCCCATACAAAATGACGTGATTGACCTGTGCGACCTGGTTATCATGGACATCAAAACCCTAGATGACGATAAACACAGGTATTGGACCGGTGCAAGCAACAAAACCGTACTTGCAAATTACAAAATTCTCGAAAATATCGGCAAGCCTGTTATTGTACGAACCCCAATTATAACCGGCGTAAACGACACAGAAGAGGATATCAGGCAAATAGCTAAATATATTGCCGGCAACAAAACCCTGGTAACATATGAGTTAATGCCATACCACAACTTAGGCGCGGGCAAATGGGAAGCACTCAACATTCCATACCGCACATTTACCCCGCCAACCGATGCAAAAATGGCGGAACTTGTGGAATTAATCCAAGCCTAAAAAATCAGACAGGCTCGATTACGTCCTTGCGCTTAAATTTATTACAAGCCCAAACTACAAACACCCCCAAAAAGCGCATGCCGCCAACCACAAACAGCGCGTAAACCACACCAAGCCTGCTTAATAAAAAGTGAGCCAAAAATGGTGCGGTAAATAAACTCAAATTCATGATGGTGTTAAAGGTTGCAAGATATGTCATGCGGTTTTCGTCCGGGGTGGCTTCTAGCGTGCCGTTTAGCATGGCCATTTGTATCCCCAAAAGCGAAAAGCCGGAAAATGCGTTGGTAAGAATTAAAACTTGTACATTTGGCGCAAGTGCAAATAAAAAACTATTGGTGGCAATAAGCAGACCAGAAGCAACAAATACCGTATTGTTGCCATACTTGCGCAAAATTCTCTGCCAAAACGAGCCGGAAATAAATGCGCAAACCCCGGTAACAAGCCCAAAAAGTGCAAGCCAAAGCTCTGTCGCGCCAAGGTGAATTACCTGCAAAATACCCAAAAGCGGCCAGGCGGCTTGCCAGGTAAATGCAAATACAATAGTAGGGACTAAAAATTGTATAAATTTCTTGTCCTTTGCAATAGCTTTTAGCATGGCAAAAACCCGGTGTTCTTTATTTACAATAGGATCCTGTCCCCGCTGCCCTTTACAAAGCCCGTCTACGCTTCCGTCAGGCGGCGGCGGAGCCGTTTTTTGTTTTAAATAATCAGGCACCTGCAAGCGGTTGAACACCATAACTTCCAAAATACCAAGCAAAAATGCGCCGATAAAAAATATTTGGTACAAAATTATACGTTGCTCATTGGTGCGGGGTATGAAGGTTATTGCAAGACCGGACAAAATTGTTACAATGGGCACAAAAGCTTGCCCAAATTTTGTACGAAGTGCAATTGCCTGACCCCGCATATTGCCGCTAAAAATTGTACCCAAAAAACTTTGCAAGGATGTTTGGCTTAGGGAATCCGGACAGTTCATGACAGCTATAAGCACGACAAAAAGCATTGGCTGCATGGCAGGCGGCAATGCCGGGATAAACGCAATTGCAACAAGCATCAATCGGCTTATTAAAATGAAAGTGGCGGTAGCTCTTTTCTGGTTGGTAAACTTTCTAAAAAGAATTGCGCCAGGCAACAAAACTAAAGCGGCAACAAGCCCCGGTAGAGCACTTAGCATCGCAATTTCAAATTCCGACCCGCCAAGGCGTTCCAAAAATTTAATGGCAAAAGGCCGCCACAGGTTGTTTAATGTGTCAAATAAAAGCCCGTAGACTATAAAAATCCATACATTTGTACCGCGCAATTGGCGGATTTCGCCTAGCATTCCGCCAAAGCCGGCAGCAAGTTTACTCATTTACAATGGGGCTCTGCCCCAAGCCCTGCTGCTCCACCGGGTCAGGACGGGAAACATGCGCTTGCGCGCCTTGTCCTTTACAAAGCCCGCCTACGCTTCCTTCGGGAAGCGACACAGTCGCTTTTTGCACCCAAAGGTTAACATCTTCGCCGTTTATACCCCAGTCTTTGGCAAAAGCACTATCTGGCGGGGTTGCAGCTAGCAAGCTATCCGCCAGCAGTTCCGCTGAAATGGCGGCGTGGTTATTCTCTATTACGCTCGACAAAACCGCGCTGCCACTATAGCCGGCATTTATCCGATCGGTAACATCAAAACCCGCTTCGCGGCGCATGTTTTGCCATTTGCTCACCAGTTCGCGCATGTTGCCTTCTTCAATTAGCGCAGGTGTTAGCTCTGTGTTTAGTACAACGGTAACGCCCTTATCGCCAGCGGTTGCAAAGCCTTCTTTTTGTGTGGTCTCTATCAGCACGTCGTCAATGGTTAGTTCTATATTTGTATCGTCGATAGTTGTTTGCCAGGTTCCGGCCTTTAAAACTTCCATTATCTGAGACGGCTCGACATTTAACGCCGCCGCTATTTTGGGAACAAGTTTGCCGTAGCGTGGCCCAAGAGTACGAAGTTGCGGCTTTAAATTGTAGCCCACATATTCAGATGCGTCCGTTATAAAGGTGATTGCCTTTATATTAAGCTCTTCACGTATAACCGCAAGCAGGGACTCTTCCGGTGTTTTTTTTGTACCAGTTAACGCTACCAGCATTTCAGATAATGGCTGGCGGGTTTTTGCGTTACCGGCATTTCTGGCGGCGCGACCTTGGGTAACTATTTCTATTGTGTTGGCCATTTGCACTTCCAGTTCCGGATCAATCAGGCTTTCATCAGCTACGGGGAAGGCGCAAAGATGTATGCTTATTGGTGCGGTTTTGTCGAACCTTGCCACTAGGTTTTGATAAAGCTGCTCTGATAGAAACGGCACGAATGGGGCTGCCAATTTTGCCACCGTTACTAAGGCATGGTGCAGAGTTTTGTAAGCATTTATTTTGTCCTGTGGCATTTCGGAAACCCAGTAACGCTCACGACTACGGCGTAGGAACCAATTGCTTAACTCGTCTACGAATTGGTCTAGCATACGGGCAGGTTCGGTTACTTCGAAACGCTCTAGGGAGGAGTCTACTTTTTTGACCAGGGAATTTAAGCGAGACAACAACCATTTGTCCATGATGTGGGTAGGCTTTGCGGTATGCTCATACGGGTTAAACTGGTCAATCTCTGCATATAGCACGTAGAAAGCGTAGGTATTCCATAACGTTCCCATAAACCGTCGCGCACCTTCAACCACTGTATCATCGGAATATCTAAAATTAAACCATGGCGCAGAGTTTACATACATAAACCAGCGCACGGCATCTGCACCGTGTTTTGTTAGTGCGTCCATTGGGCTTACGGCATTACCTTCGGACTTGCCCATCTTTTTGCCATGTTCGTCCAACCCAAGCCCCGTTACCATAACATTTTTATATGAGGATTTTCCAAACAGCATGGTGGAAATAGAAATTAGCGAATAAAACCAACCGCGGGTTTGGTCAACTCCTTCCGCAATAAAATCCGCCGGGAAGTGGTTGTCGAACATCTCTTTATTTTCGAAGGGATAATGCCACTGTGCAAATGGCATACTCCCGGAGTCGAACCAGCAGTCTATAACTTCTGGGGTGCGGGTCATTTTGCTGTTGCATTTTGGGCAGTTTAGTTTAACTGCGTCAATATACGGTTTGTGCAATTCGATATCAGCCGGCACATTATCGCCGCGATTTTTCAAGTCTTCGATGCTACCCACACAATGCCTATGCCCGCAATTTTCATCGTCGCATATCCAAATTGGTAGCGGTGTACCCCAATACCTCTCACGGCTAATACTCCAGTCAATTACCCCTTCAAGGAAATTGCCAAAACGGCCTTCGCGCATATGCTCCGGCATCCAGTTTACGGTGCTGTTGCTTGCCATAAGCTTGTCCCGTAGCGAGCTAACACGAATAAACCATGCGTCACGGGCGTAGTAGAGTAGGGGAGTTTTGCAACGCCAGCAGAATGGGTAGCTGTGTTCATATTTCATCTTCTTATATAATTGACCCCGGATTTTTAGCTCTTTTATGATAAGCGGGTCGGCGTCTTTTACAAACATGCCTGCCCACAGATTTACGTCATTCACAAAACAGCCCTGGGCATCTACAAGTTGAAGCAGTGGCAAGTCATAGGCTTTTGCGATACGCGCGTCGTCTTCGCCAAAGGCAGGGGCTATGTGAACGATACCTGTACCGCTGGTTAGGGTTACATAATCGTCGCATACTACGAAGCAGTAATTACCTTCGGGTTGGACAAAGTCAAAGAGAGGCTCGTATTTTAGGCCTTCAAGGTCTTTGCCTTTGCAGGTTTCTATAATTTCGTATTCTTCGCCCAGTACTTCTGCAACTAAGGCTTTTGCCATAATGTACACTTTGCCGTTTTGGGCTACCTTTATATAATCCTCTTTCGCGTTTACGCACAAGCCTACGTTGGACGGCAGGGTCCAGGGTGTGGTTGTCCATGCCAAAAGATAGGTGCTTGCTTCCCCGGCAACCTTAAACGCAACATATGCAGAATCCTCCACAATATCCTTATACCCTTGGGCAACCTCGTGGCTGGATAGTGGCGTACCGCAACGCGGGCAGTATGGCACAACACGATAGCTCTTATATATCAGCCCTTGGTTGAAAATTTCTGACAACGCCCACCACACAGATTCGATATAGTTGTTGTGGTAGGTTACATATGGGTCGTCCATGTCGGCCCAAAAGGCTACGCGTTCGCTCATTTCGCGCCAAAGACCTTCGTACTTCCATACGCTTTCTTTACATTTTTGTATAAATGGCTCTATGCCGTATTTTTCAATTTCGGGTTTTCCGCTAATTCCAAGTAATTTTTCTACTTCAAGTTCAACGGGAAGGCCATGGGTGTCCCAGCCTGCTTTGCGCAAAACATGGTAGCCCTTCATAGTTTTGTAGCGTGGAATCATATCTTTTATGGCACGTGTAATTACATGGCCTATATGAGGTAAGCCGTTGGCCGTTGGAGGTCCATCAAAAAACGTAAAAGTTGGCGCACTTTCACGCTGTTTAATACTTTCATCGAAAATTTTATTGTCGCGCCAAAATTTTAGAACATCATGTTCGCGCTCGGCAAAACTTAGGCTGGTTGGTACTTTTTCGTACATGTTACTACCTCTTTTCTATTATAATGGTGCGCTGCGTCAAACCCCGCCGTTTTGCATGGAATAAATCCATGCTGCACTTCCTTCGGGAAAAGGCTTATCGCATTTCTATTATAATGGTGCGCTGCCCCCTCCCACAAGCTTCGCTTGTTGGCCGGCGGCTTGACGCTTTGCGTCACCAGCTTCGCTGGGGTCTGCCAAACCCCGCCGCTTTGCATGGAATAAATCCATGCTACACTTCCTTCGGAAAAAGGCTTATTGTTTTTCTATTGTCAAAAGCTGTGTAAATTGCCTGTCTGTAATACCAGTTCAGGCCTTACATTTGGCATCGAATCTATCATTTCAACTACATTTGATAACTATCATCGCCGCCAATCCTGTTTGTTACGCTGAAAGAAGTATAAAACACATATAAAAAAGCAGCTTTAGTCTGTAGTCTCCCGGCAAATAACCTCATCAAAAATGCGAGCGGTATTGAAACGGCATATAGCAAAATTAGAGTCATCAAGAACCCTTCTTGGGGTGCCACCATTTCCAACGAAATTATATACCCATATTGCAATGAAGGTGTAACTCTAGTTAACAAATAGTCCGTAACTGTTACAACAAAAACTGATACTGTGGTTAAAATAAAAGCCGCTTTGCCGGAATAGTTTTTATACGCATACAAAAACAATCCCACAAACGGCGCGGAAAATAACATTGGTAATATTATCATGTTTTGCAAATGTGCATCGCCTGTTATGTTAACCGTGGCAACATGCACCATAACCAAAACCAGACCTGTTGATAAAACATAAATTACTTCTTTTCGTGAGATGCCCTTGTCTTCAATTATTATTTTTGCGATGGCATAAAGTCTGATGTATAGGAGAATGTAGAAGAAAAACAAGTGCATTTAAAACTCCCCTTTGTGCGTTACTTTTTTCGTTTGTTACGTCTATTTATACCGGCAATCCGGTCGCTTGATAATTTTTGCCAGGACTTTAATTTTTCTTCGAAAGAAGCCGCTTGAGCTGGGGAGATTACTACGGGAGTTTCGTAGCTGTCTTCGAAATCGTCATTTATTTGGGGTACATCTTTCATAGACAGTGCGATTTTGCCGGATGCTTCATCTATAGATGTTACACGCACTAAAACTTCATCTTCAACAGCGAGCACATCTTCCACACTTTGGATAAACCCATTGGCAATTTGCGAAATATGGACAAGCCCCAGCGTGCCGCCAGGTAATAACACTACTGCGCCAAAAGGTTTTAATTTTATAATTTTACCATCATATAACTCGCCAACGGTTATGGTGACCGCAGGCTGTATTGTTTGTTCACCCATTTGAACTACCTCCTATCCCTCTCATATTCGATTTGCGAATACTGGCCGAACGGCCTACACTGTCGCGCACCAGCTTCGCCGGGGCGTGTCTTGCCGTTTATGGTAGGCAAAGCTACCCCTGCTTCTTTTCAGGAAGCAATACAATCGCTTTTAGAACCTGAATTATACCATATTAATTCCGCAACTGTCCATAATGAGCGACCATAAATTGTCACGACCATCTTTTGTTTCACTTGAGAAAGGGACGGGTGCATCCTGTGCCCCAAGAGCACGACGTATCATTGCCGTGTGCTTTTGTATTTGACTGCGCTTTAGCTTGTCGCTTTTGGTTGCGACAAGTGTAAATGGCAGGCCATAATGGGCAAACCATTCGTATAGCATTTTGTCGTTTGCGCCTGGCTCGTGGCGGATGTCTATTAGTAAGAAGATGCGCTGTAGGGTAGGCCGGTTTTTAAGATAACCCTCTACCATTTCGCCCCATTTTTCCGACTCGGATTTACTTACACGGGCATAACCGTATCCAGGTAAGTCTACAAAATAAAGTTTGCCCTCCACATCGAAAAAATTTATTGTGCGGGTTTTACCAGGATTTTGACTGGTGCGTGCCAGACGCTTGCGCCCAAGCATTGCGTTTATAAGAGACGATTTACCTACGTTTGATTTGCCTACAAAAGCAACCTCCGGCCAGCCGGTATCGGGAAACCCTGCGGGTTTTACTGCGGTTGCGGCTAGGTCGGTATTGTTTATGATAATGGATGACGTTTCACGTTTGTTTTCGCCTTCATGTTTAGTGTTCATGCTAGGCGGCCTCGGTGGTACACTTTTTTGCCTTTTTGGATAAGAATATATCCGTTAGTAAAGTCTGATTCCGTAATAATTTGATCGTGGGTTGCAATTTTTTCGCCGTTTAGGGATATTCCGCCCTGGGTTATAAGTCGCCTGCCTTCGCCACGGGATGCGATAAGGTTCATTTTTTCTAGAACTTCCACTGCCATAAGCCCGGCGGGGATGTCTATGCATGGGACGGATTCGAGGTCTAGCTCTGTGCCTTTGCTGAATAGGGATTGGGCAGATGTTTGGGCTTTTTCTGCTTCTTCCTGGCCGTGCACGATTTTTGTGATCTCAAATGCCAAAATTTCTTTTGCACGGTTAAGCTGTGCGCCTTCCCATTTTGCCATTTCGTTAATTTCATCCATTGGCAGGAAGGTCAAGAGTTTTAGATTGCGGATAACCGTTGCATCCTCGGTATTGCGCCAGTATTGGTAGAAGTCGAAGGGGGAGGTTTTGGCGGCGTCAAGCCACACTGCGTTGCCTAGGCTTTTGCCCATTTTGCTGCCGTCGCCTGCGGTTAGCAATGTGAAAGTTAGCCCGAATGCGGGCTTTTTTTCTACCTTGCGGATAAGGTCTACGCCTGCGATTATATTCGACCATTGGTCATTGCCGCCAAGCTGTAGGGTACAGCCGTAACGGCGGTACAGCTCTAGGAAGTCGTAGGCTTGCATTAGCATGTATGTGAACTCGAAGGCGGTAAGGCCGTCTTCCAGGCGGGATTTGTAACACTCGGCCGCAAGCATTCTGTTTACAGAAAAGTGTATGCCAAAGTCTCGCATAAATTCCACAAGTTTAAGATCCAGCAGCCAGTCGTTTTCTTCCATTATAGCACCATCGTTTTCGTATTCCACAAAACGGGCAAATTGTTTTTTGAAACAGGCGATGTTGTGTAGAACGGTTTCTCGGGTCATGACTTGACGCATGTCGGATTTGTCGGAAGGGTCGCCAATCATGCCTGTGCCTGTGCCCATTAGGGTAATTAGTTTGTGCCCGGCACGCTGCATATGGGCGTGCCCCATTAGTGTTAGAAGATGACCTGCGGTAAGACTGTCGGCTGTGGGGTCGTAGCCCATGTAGAATGTGAGTTTTTCGCGGCCCATAAGTTCACGAAGTTCTTCTTCGTGGGTGCATTGGGCTATAAAGCCGCGTTCTTTTAGTACATCATATGCATTAACCATTTTTTTCAACCTCTTTCATCGCTTCAAGTGTCTCGCTCATAAGCTCGTCCAGTGGCCAGCCAAGCATTTCCGCTCCTTTGGCAATTACATCACGGGAACAGCCGGCGGCAAATTTTTTGTCTTTGAATTTCTTTTTTAGGCTGGAGAACTCCATGTCCAGGGTGCTTTTGCTTGGGCGCATTAACGCGGCTGCACCTATCAGACCTGTTAATTCGTCTACGGAATATAGGATTTTTTCCATGATATGCACGGGTTCGTGTGGGGTGGCGGTAATGCCATAGCCGTGGCTCATTGCCGCACGGATGATATCTTCCGATACGCCTTCGGCACACAGCATTTCTCCGCCTTTGACGCAGTGCTCAGCGGGGTATTCTTCGAAGTCGGTATCGTGGAGGATGCCTACGATGCGCCAGTATTCCTCCCGGTTGGGGTCGTGTTTTTTTGCGAAATAGCCCAGCGTGCCAGACACGGCTTTTGCATGCTGGATGTGGAATGGTTCTTTGTTGTACTTTTGCATTATTTGGGTTGCAGTGGATAGGTTTAGCATGGTGGTTCCTCCTTGTTTAATTGGGCTCTGCTAGGGCGGGCGGGACGCCCACTGTTATTATAAAATAAGCCTTCGCCGCTATAATCGACAAAGGCTTTAAATGGGGGGGATGGGAGGAGAAGGATTTGAACCTTCGAAAGCTTAGCTAACGGAGTTACAGTCCGTCCCCTTTGGCCACTCGGGAACCCTCCCAACTGTGAAATAGTACCACAAGAAAATGTCAAATGCAAGGGTTTTTGAAAAATTCTTTAGCTATAGCAAACGCACTCCAAAACCATGAACGATAACTTGCAATTTTTCCACACTGCTGCATCAACTCTTCCTTGCGTGCCTTTAGGCACGTCGCGTCGTCATTTCTTTGCATTGTGTTAAATTACTGCGTTCTCGCTCACGGTTTTGAAGTATGCTAGCTATATAGTATTATATCCCGTCAATTTCCTTCACCAACGCATTATAGAAATCCCTTGCGGCTTTTTCTCGTTTTTGCGCAATGACTTTTGCATGGGCGGTATACAGACAATCGGATATATTTTTAAGTTTGTAGTTGTATTCGGTAACAAATGTATCACCGCTGTCGATGATAATTTTGCCATTGTCGTCAAGCTCATACAAAGGGCAACTGTGCTGACCGGCGTATATTAAAGTACGGGCTATGCCAATTACACCACTTGCTTCTAATTTATCTGCATCAAATAGAATTTTCGCCTCTATTGTTTGGGGCAGATTATCCCCGCGATACCTGTGGGTGGAAATGCAATCCCGCACATGAGTGGCATGTTTATAACCTTGCATTTCTAGGAAATTGTATGCCATTTCTGCCCCAACTTGTGCATGACAAAGGTTGGGGTTTTGAGCCTGGGCATCCCGCCCTATGTCGTGCAAAAAACAGGCGGCTGTCAAGACAGTTATATCTGCATTTGGCTCGTGGGCGGCTATTTTCATGGCTGTGTCAAGCACCCTGTAAATATGATATTTGTCGTGGGCACTGTCTTTCATTTGTTCAAGCATGTATGATTCTATGGTTTTGTAAAAATTATTTGGCATGGGTAAGCTCGCTCCTTTGTGAAATAATATCATATTTGCACACAAAAGAAATTAATTTCAACTTTCGATATAGCATTTTTTATGTAAAAAGCCCCCTGGCGGGGGCTGGTGAAATTTGCTTGTTGATTATTGATAGATATACACAGCCTGGCTTGAAGGCTCAAAGCGTACGTTCATGCCAAGGGGTTTCTGTGACTATAAGTGATTGCACCCCTGTCAAGTGGCTTGTGAAAGAATTATTTTGAGTGTGGTTTCGCCCATGTTATAATTACTATAACAGTAAGCGGTTTATAGTTTATAATTTCAGGCTTCGAGGTAGAAAGGTTCGGAAAATGAAGATACTAGAGTGTAGCGAAAAGCAGTTTGTTAATGATTTTTTCTTGATGATTGTAGATTTATGGTATGCCGATAAATACAATCCACAAAACAAGCAACACGTAGAATGGGTAAAGCGAAAAATCCATGTCACTTATGAGGATTTCAGTGTGGCTCTGTGTGCATACACCGATGATAATAAACCAATCGGGTTCTTTTGGTATAAGCATGATACCGGGCTGGAGGATGTAGGATTTTGTGGCAAATCGGCTCATATTATTTCTTGTGGGTTATTTGATGAATACCAACGGCAAGGCATTGGCACAATTTTGCTTGATGAAGTATGCAAAAAAGTCAAAGCAAATGGTGGAGAGTGTCTTTATACCGATACCTACACAGCAAATGATGATTCCATGATGTTTTACATTAAGCGCAAATTTATTCCGGTTGCTTTACTGCCGGGGTTAAATGGTCTTAATGATGATGGGCAAGTATTCATGTATCGGAAGTTATAAATTCATTGCGTTGGTAGCGTTTTCGCACCGATAGGTGTAAAGGCCCCCGGCAGGGCGCACCGCACCGGGTTTATCCCGGTGTATAGGTGCGCAACTTCTAATTATTTTATGCTTTGTTTCTTGGTAAAAAAGAATTAACTACACCGTCAATGAACTACCACTTACACGTTCAATAGGCTTATTTCTGAAGCCCCTTAATAGCATACAAAGTGACTATAACATTACGGCGGCAATAGCATTCGGATTTACAACGTTAATATCAAAAGTGTTACCCGCTGTATCAAAGATGTGTCAAACGCCTGACAGCAGACCTAGTAAAAATGACAAAGCATGGGTTGGCGTGTCCCGTAATTTTCTGGTATAATCACATATGACAAATTCTAAGACTTAGGAGATTAATATACATGAATGAAAACGAGACAAATTTTAAAATAAAAGGCATAGATATAACTGATGAAATGCGCAGTTCGTACTTGGATTATGCAATGAGCGTAATAGTGGCCCGTGCCCTGCCCGATGTTCGCGATGGCCTAAAGCCGGTACACAGGCGTATCTTGTACGCTATGAGCGAATTAAACCTTGACCCCAGCAAAGGTTACAAAAAATCCGCACGTATAACCGGCGATACAATGGGTAAATATCACCCCCACGGAAACTTGGCGATATACGACGCAATGGTTCGTATGGCGCAGGATTTTTCTTTGCGTTATCCGCTTGTGGATGGCCACGGTAATTTTGGCAGTATGGACGGCGACGGCGCGGCGGCAGAACGTTACACCGAAGCACGTCTTGCACGCCTTACAATGGAATTATTGTCAGACATAGAAAAAGAGACTGTAGACTTTATCCCAAACTACGACGAAGAATTTCTTGAGCCATCTGTTTTACCTGCCCGTTTTCCAAATCTGCTGGTAAACGGTTCGTCGGGTATTGCAGTTGGTATGAGCACTAATATCCCGCCCCATAATCTGACGGACGTCATTTCTGCCGTGCTTCACCGTGTAGACCATATGCGGGAAGGCCGTGAAACCGATATTGCCGACCTTATTGGCATAGTAAAAGCTCCGGACTATCCAACGGGCGGAGCCATTTTGGGTACAGCCAGTATCCACGAAGCCTATCGTACAGGCCGCGGCCGTGTGGTTCTTCGTGCAGATGCTACCATTGAACCAATGCAGGGTGCCGCAAACCGCGAGCAAATTCGCATAACTGAAATTCCATATCAGGTTAACAAAGCAAACTTAGTTAAAAAAATGGCTGACCTTGTGAAAGACAAAAAAGTAGACGGTATTACAGATATCCGGGACGAATCCAACCGCAACGGCGTACGCATCATAATAGAACTTCGCAAAGATGCTAACGCTAATGTTGTGTTAAACCAGCTTTATAAAATGTCGCCGCTGCAAGAAAGTTACGGCATTATTTTGCTTGCGCTGGTTAATAAAGAGCCAAAAATTCTAAACCTGGCGGAAATGATCGAGCATTATATTACCCATCAAAAAGAAGTTATAACCCGCCGCACCCAATTTGACCTTAATAAGGCGGAGCGACGTGCTCACATATTGGAAGGTTTACTAAAAGCCCTAGACCATATAGACGAAATTTTGGCCTTAATCCGCAGCAGTAAAGAAACGGCCGAGGCGCGTGCAAAACTAATGGAACGTTTCGGCTTTTCGGAAATACAGGCCCAATCGATATTGGATATGCGCTTCCGCGCCCTTACAGGTTTGGAGCGTGAGCGTTTGCAAGCGGAATATGACGAACTGCAAATTCTAATTGCCGAGCTGTGCCGCATTCTTGCAGACGAAGGGCATCTACTGTCCGTGCTAAAAGACGAATTGCTAAAAGTAAAAGATCGCTTTGGCGACGTCCGCCGTACAGCTATCCTTCACGACCCTGGCGAAATTAATATGGAAGATTTAATTGATGACGCCCCGTCGGTTATCACAATTTCCAATTTAGGATACATCAAGCGGCTTCCGCTGGAAACTTATCGCAGCCAAGCTCGTGGTGGCAAAGGCGTTGTCGGTATGCAAATGCGGGAAGAGGACTGGGTCAAAGACTTGTTTGTGGCCAGCACACATGACCATATTCTGTTTTTTACCAGCAGCGGGCGCACACATAGCCTTCGGGCTTTTGAAATTCCAGAAGCGGGACGTACCGCCAAGGGAATGCCCCTTGTTAACCTGCTTAATTTACCCGGAGGCGAAACTGTTACCGGTATGATTCCGGTTAACAAGGAGTCGTGGGACGGCTATCTTGTAATGGTAACACGCAAAGGAACGGTAAAACGTACCGCCCTTTCCCAGTTTGCAAAAATAAACAAAAATGGACGTGTGGCAATTACTTTCCGTGAAGATGACACGCTTATGGCGGTAATGCGTACAGATGGTACGCGCGAAGTATTTATCGCGTCTGAAACAGGTAAGGCAATACGCTTCCCGGAAAGTCAAATTAGGGAAAGCGGCGGTCAGTCAATGGGTTCCCGCGGGATAAGATTGAAGGAAAACGATTATGTAATTGGCGCAAGCGTTGCAGATAGCCAGGTACTTCTTGTTACCGCAAAAGGATATGGCAAATGTACACCACTTTCAGATTTTCGCGGCAAAAACCGTGGTGGCGGTGGTAATATTGCCTACAAACCATCCGAAAAAACAGGCTCTGTTGTTGGTATCGAAGCCGTAACGGAAACCGATGGGTTAATAATTATAAACTCCGAAGGCATAGTAATTCGTATACGCATTGCGGATATTTCTGTGCAGGGGCGTTATGCATCCGGCGTAAAGCTTATTAACATGGCAGAAGGTATAACTGTGGTAAGCATGGCAAAGATCACCGATGATGATGGCGGGCAGGAAGATGAGATAGACGAGTAAAAAAGCAATCGCTATATAGCATTACATCGTTAGGAGGTGCAAAGTATGTGGATATTTTTGTATGTAGTATGGTTGCTTTGTACACTTATCCAGTCTTTTTTTGGCTATGGTACGGCATACAGGCTTACCAAAAATGGCGGTGATGATGGTGTAGCTCTTTATGGGTGGATGCTTGCAATTGGTTTGGCGTCATGTGTCCCTGGGCTTGGGATTTATCTATGGTTTAAATATCGTGACCTATAGGAGCATTATGTATTTTCCTTACATGTGATATGACTATACATGTTTTGATGTGGCTGTATTTTGATACAGCCCTTTTTTTTGCCATTTTTCTGAATAAAAAACGAATAGCATGTAATTAAGCGGGGAAGCTAAGAACCTGTGTTATAGTCACATGAATGTAAAGCCGCCCAAGTTTTGTGCGATACAAGGAAACCGTGATGCGGCGCACCCGACGGTGCGCAAGAAGCAGTTGACGCGGTAGTGTGCACAAATTGCAAGTAAGAATGGATGGTTTTGCGATCCTGTGACTATATATAAAAAAGGAGGAATTTGAATGTCTAATTTTATTAAAAAAGCGATCGCGCTATTTCTTATGCTCGCTCTGATAATAAGTATTATACCATCTCCGCATGTTGTTATTATACATGGTGTGCCAGATTTTATGAATGAAGGCTCGCACAGGGTGTCTTCAGATGAACCGCAAGAAGAATACTATCTTTATGGAGAATATTACACTGTAAATGAACATTATCATTCAGAAGAATATAATTTGATGAATGAATACGACTCGCCAGAAGATGATTTTCTTTTACAGGAAGAATTATTCCCAATAACTCCGGCATCCGGTTTCTTGCATCCGGTATCTACCGGGGCAGGGCTTACGCTTGCATGGGATACCCCGGGGGATATAACGATACAGCTTACCGACAGTTTTCAAATGGACGGGCAATTGACAATTGCCGCAGGCAGGCATGTCACAATTATTTCTGACGGCGGCTCCCATACCTTAACATCTGCAAACAACGCAAGGCATTTTAATATTGCCGCTAACGGAACTCTTTCCCTTGGGGTAGAACATTCCCCCGGCGCACCAGGCAATAACTTCACATTACAAGGGCAGGGCGTAGTAAATGGCGGCGGCGGAAGTATTATTGTGTCCGGCAGTGTTTCCGGCAACACCGGCTCAACACTTAATATGTATGGTGGCACAATAACAGGTGCAACAAACGCAGGCGGTACTGGCGGCGGTGCTATTCATTTGGCCGCGGCATCTGTTTTTAACATGTATGGCGGTACAATTGATAACAATATTTCCGATACCGCAAGTTCCGGCGGCGGCGGTGCTGTTAATTTGTCGTCGACAAGCGTTTTTAATATGTATGGCGGAACATTATCAAATAATATCGCCACAATTGGTGGCGGCGGGGCGGTAGGCGCACCCACCAACGCGACAGTGGGCGTGACTTTTAATATGTACGGCGGTCAAATAATTGGAAACCGCACAGATGCTACTCACGAAAACCATGGTGGCGGCGGCGTGTTTCTTCAAGGCACGGGTAGCGTGTTTGCCATGCACAGCGGCGCGGTTATTAGCAACAACACAGCCCGCATTGGCGGCGGCGTGCGTTTGCGCCCAAACAACTCGTCTGCCCCAAGCCATGTCCATTTTCATATGCACGGCGGCGAAATTAGCGGAAACAATTCCACTGCTACGGGCACAAGCGGCGGCGGTGTGCATCTTGCTCCACCTGTGTCAGGTGCCATTCCTACCGTATTTGTAATGGAAAGCGGCGCGATTCATAGCAATATTGCAGTAGGAAACGGCGGCGGCATTGCAAATTCGTCCGGCAGCAATGGCGGGATAATTTTTGACATGCGCGGCGGCGAAATTTACGACAACCAGTCCGGCGGTACGCAGGGCGGCGGCGGCGTGTATTTGCAAGGCACAAGAAGCGTCCTTACCTTGCACAATGGCGCGGTTATTCGCAACAACTCTGCCGACCTTGGCGGCGGCATTCGTATAAACGTTGCCATTGAACCTACCGGAGACGCAGTGGGCGCAATTGTAAACTTAAACGGCGGCGCGGTTTACGCAAATACTGCCATATCTAATGGCGGCGGTATTCACATGAGCGGATTTTCTGCCGTTAACGTAAATAGCGGCCAAATTAGAAGCAACAGTGCCGGTGGCAGAGGTGGCGGTGTTTTAATTTCTGCCGGAGCGTTTGCATTAAACGGCGGCGCGATAGAGCATAACATCGCCGGAACACTAGGCGGCGGCGTTAGCTTAAATGCCGGTACGGGCAGTATCAACATGCTTGGCGGTACCATTTCCAACAACCAAGCCGCAAGCGGCGGCGGTGTGGGTTTTAACATCCCGACCACAATGGATTACAACAATTTTATTCCGTTTTTTGAGAGAGTTACAATTGATAGTTCCGTCATTTTTAGCGAAAACACCGCCACAAGTGGGGAAAGTGTTAACGATATTTTGCGGAATATATTTGTAGGCGACATTAACGTAAACGCCTTTAACAACAATGATATCCACACCCCGTCAAGTGGGGCGGCAGTGTCTTTTATCACATTTGATAATAATGGGAATGAAATTCTGCTGCACGAAATTCGCGTACTGCCAAACTCGCGTTTCACCGATGCAAGCGAGTTCCCAACTCCCGAAGAAATAAGAGAGGAAACCCAGTACTATTTATGGGAAAACGAATACAGTACAGGTTTTGACGAATGGATTTTCACCAACCAATGGCGTGCAAATGACCCTGTTGCCGGACAGTTAGTAAACCTAAGCAGTTTGAATATGGCAGTGCCTGCACAGGGCTTGCGGTTTTATGCCCAAATTCCGCAACTGCTTATTGTGAACGATGAAACTTTGCGGGAAGCGATAAGTCGTACGACGCCGAATATTCCTGCGGTTCTTGTTATGCAAAACGACTTTGACGCAACACAAAACGCGTCGGTTATAATCCCCGACGGTCATGACATTACCATTACCGGGAGGGATTCTACCAACTACACCTACTTCCGCAACAGGGGCACGACAGGCCACAATGTTTTCGACCAACGCCATATAATAGTAGAAACCGGCGCAACATTGCGCTTAAACAATGTCACAATTCAAGGTAATTTGCCCGCTACAAACACATTTCATGGCGGCGTTTTGGTAGAAGAGGGTGCCGCGCTGTATGTGAATGAAGGTACCGTTATCGAAAACAATCGCGCAATTTATGGCGGCGGGATATTCCTGCGCGTGCCAATGCCTGCGGTGTCCGGCGACCCTACTACCCAGCCCCAAACGGGCGGCGGCGGAACGGTTGCCATAAACGGCGCAACAATAAGAAATAACCGCGCTACACACTTTGGCGGCGGCATATGCGCAACAGGCTTTACAATTGACCACCCCGTTTTTGCGACCACCCCAAGACCGTCTGAGCAAATAAATACTCTAACCATTGGCGGCAACACCCGTATACACGACAACTTTGCCCAATATGCGGGCGGCGGCGTTATGGTAGCCCACTTCGCTAACTGTATAATCGAGAATGTGGAAATTTACAACAACGACACCCGTGGCTGGGGCGGCGGAATCCGCTTCCACAACGGCGGTTCCGTTACCATGCGTGACGGCGCAATTAGGAACAACACAGCCAACTATGGCGGCGGTGGTATTGCCGGCGGCGGTGGTGTTGGCGGCGGTTATAACTTTGAAGTTATGCCGGGCACAGCAGAGTTTAATATGTATGGTGGCGCGATTTTTCACAACAATGTAACGGGCGCAGTTGACCCGGGGTATGCGTACTCCAGCTTCCTTGGCGGCGGTGGCATAATGGTGGACGGTCTTGTGACATTCACAATGAACGGCGGGGAGATTTTTGAAAACTCCGTGCCCGTGGCAAGGGTTGCATCCGTGCCGTTCGGCGAAAATCCCTTTGGCATGGGGGGCGGCGTGTTCCTAAACCATGGCGCGACATTTGTTATTAACGATGGAACAATACGTGACAACCAAGCATATCGCGGCGGCGGCATTCACGTTGCCACAATCGAAAACAACGCCTATCACCGCACCTGGTTACACGCGCACAATGCTAGTGTAACCGGCAACACCGCCACAGAAAACGGCGGCGGTATATTTGCCACCCATTATACAAACATCGACATTTCAGACCAGGTAATTTTTAACAACAACCGGGCAGTCTCGTTGCACAGCTTCTTTATGTACCCCACCTTTGGCAATACCTTTGTTGTGTCCGCCGGTACCCACAGCGGCGAAGGACAGGGCGGTTACGCAGGCGTAAACGTAGACTGGGCGACTGTAAGCGTACCGGGCACCCATGCCCTTAACAACTATGATATCAACTTTATTTTTAGCGAATCGCCACCCACAAAATTTTTGCGGGTAGTGTTTAACCCGAATGGCGGGGACTTTACGGGTTACGATCAACTTCCCATACGCCTTGTTGAATTTTACGGGACCTACGCCCCGGCATTTGACGCTAGTGACAATATAGTAAACCCGGACTTGCCAAAGCCAACCCGCAATGGCTATACCTTTGGCGGTTGGTTTAATACGGAAGCGGAAGCGAATAATCTGGCATCTCAAACGGGACGGATATTATATTCCCACAGTATAAGCAATGTAGATATGCGAATGTTGTGGGCCAGATGGATACCAATACCGGGATACACGCCGGAACCTGGGCAAACACCCGAACAAAATTTGCCACCGAATCAGGTTGGGCCACCTATATCCGTCAGCAATCAAAATCGGGAACAAACTCCCGAATTAACTGGACCGGAGTCTGTAATATCGCAGCCGTTCTACTATATCCCGTCCGATGTATACCTTACCAGCCCACCACCAGGCCAAGTCTATTTACCGCCACCGTTAAGCGATACGGAAGAGCCGGTGACCGGTACGACTGAATCGCCGGAAATGGATATTAGTCCCGAAACACCTGCCACAACCGAAGAAAAGAAAACTACGACAGAAAAACGAAACCCGCAAACAGGTGACGATTTTGATATGTTTCGAGCGGCTATGCTCTCGGTGTTGTTTATATTATCGTCTGTGATATCGTTAGCTGTTGTCAAAAGGCGCAGGAGGTAGTTGCAGTATTTTAGATTTGATTATAGGAGTCAAACGACGAAGCAATCCACCGGTTGTAGTATAGTGGTATTGGTGGATTGCTTCGTATAGCTTCTAAAAAGCGTCCCGTATAACTTGTAATTTTTCCACACTACTTCGTCAGCAAGTTGATTGCTTGCAATCAACAACTCCTAGCGTACCTTTGGGTACGCGCTATCGTCGCTTCCGTGTTGAGTCAAATTACTTCGCTATGTGGGACGCTTTTCAGCTTATATGACTATTACCGCGATAATAGCATATCAATGTGCGCTACTCAATCAAAAACAAAAAACATCTTGGATATCGAGGGACGGCGTTAACCATATTACCTAATAAAATATTTCTGCTATAAATACCCGTGTCGGTTATGGCATGCATGGATATGTTATAATACATCTCGTAAAGAGGTGACAAAATGGAATTTAAACTAAACGTATACGAAGGTCCGCTGGATCTTCTGCTAAAGCTAATCCAAAAGCACGAGATAGATATTTACGATATCCCAATTTCCGACCTGACAGATCAGTACTTACATGAGATAGCAAGCCTGCCGCCGGATATGGGTAGCCTAAGCGAATTCTTAGTAATGGCGGCAACATTGTTAGAAATAAAGTCTAGAATGCTTCTGCCCCGTCCTAAGGTGGAAAAAGAAGACGACGGTGAAGACCCACGTGAAGCCTTGGTACAAAAATTATTGGCATACAAGCAGGCTCAAACCCTGGCCGCAGAATTAAGTAGGCGCACGCCAATAGGAGAACGTCTGACAAATTTGGGAGATAGGGTGGTTTTGGAGCAAATTAAAAACGATGCCCAAAACTTGCCCTATGAAACTGAAATGCTTTCCCTTACTCAGCTAGTAGAAATATTTGCGGAAGTACTCTCTCGCCAGGAGGAGAGAGTGGATATTGTGCGTGCCGATTTTGGACAGCTGCCTCGCGACAAATTTACCGTAACGGAAAAAGTACTGCATATTAGGCAATCGCTGGATTATTACGGGCGGCTTAGTTTAAAGGCTTTGTTCGAAAATTGCCGCAGTAAAAACGAAATGGTTGTTACCTTCTTGGCGATATTGGAAATGGTAAGGCAGGGGGAAATTCGCGCAAGTCAAGCGGAATCTTTTTCAGATGTGGAGGTTGTGTCATGTTTATAACGGAACATGAAAAAATGCTGGAAGCTATGCTTTTCGCAAGTCCCGAAAGCGTACCGCTTGAGAAACTTGCGGATGTTTTAGGGTGTGACATTCCAATGGTACGTAACTTGTTAACCCGCATGGCAGAAACCTACGCTGCCAATAACTCTGGTATTCAGTTATCAGAAGTGGATGGTGCGTATCGTTTATGTACAAACCCCGAATATTACCCCGCTGTTCAGCGATTGTTGCAAAAAAAATCCCGCAATGTTTTATCTCAGGCAATGCTGGAAACATTAGCGGTTATCGCATACAAACAACCTATCACGCGTGGCGCGATAGAGGGGATTAGGGGTGTAAACTCCGATTATTCTGTTAATAAACTCCTGGAACACGGGCTTGTAACCGAAATGGGACGGCTTGAAGCCCCGGGGCGTCCCCTGCTTTTTGGCACATCGGAAGAATTTTTACTATTTTATGGTTTGCGTAATATTGAAGAATTGTTAAATCGTGCGCCGCTGGATAACCGTGAGCCACATCAGCTTGAGTTGGAATTACAATAAAACGTTAGTGGGACACGCCCTAAATAGCCAGCCACCCCAATGCCCGCAGGGCATAGATGAAAATGGTTAGCGTAGCCGCCGACATAAAAGTAGAAATTACAACTATCGTGCCTGCAACATAGGCGTCTCCCCCCATCTGTACTGCCATTGCATACCCAACTACTGCCGACGGAATGCCGCCCATTATTACAATAACCGCTAGTTCGTAATCCCTAAAGCCCATTAGTACTGCTACAATTGTAAACGCCAGTGGAATAACTACAACCTTTAAAATACTGGCTATCATAGCGTATTTAAATTTGGCGTCAAAGCCACGGAAAACCATGCCGCCGCCAAGGCATAACAAAGCCAGGGGGGTAGCCAAGTTGGCAGTGGTATTAATTGCACCGTTTATCATTATTGGAAGCGGAATATCAAACACCGCCAAAATAATACCAATTGCTATCATCACGTTTGACGGGTTTTTTAGTACAGTCCAAATTATCTTCCAGGGGCCAAGTTTTTCCCCTGTGCACGGCGCAAGGGAAAGTATCGAAAACACATTAAAAAACGGCACTACAAAAACCACAACCATGGCTGCGCGCGCCATCCCGGCGTCGCCGGCCATATTTATTATAAGCGGAATACCAAGCAGTGCAAAACTGCCCCTAAATGCGCCTTGTGCAAAGGAGGCCAGTACGGTCTTATCCTTCATAAACAATGCAGCTATGCCCCAAATTATAAAAAAAGAAGCCGCTGTGCTAAGAAGCGCAAAGGCTATAAATCTAATATCCATAATTTCGCCAATCTCGGCGGTATACACGCCACGGAAAAGCAATGCGGGAAGTCCTATGTAATACACTATTTTGTTGCCACTGGATAAAAAGCCGGATGATATCACCTCGCGCTTTTTTAATACATATCCCAAAATCATCACCAGAAACACCGGAACAACTACGTTTAGACTAAACATGAAATTGTCTAACATTTTTTTGCCTCCTATGTGCATATAATATAAGACCTTGGAGGGCTAACCCTCCAGGCCACCCACAAGGGGGCTTGTCTCCTTGACCAATATTAATGGTATCGGAGGAACACGAATGAAGAAGTTTAAAATCTTAAAACAGCGTTTTTTTCTGGGGCTGGTTTTGTTATGCGGGGCAGTTTTATTTACATGGGCAGGTAACAGCTTTTCTCAGGAAGCTCCTGAATTATGGCTTGTACCAGAAATTGTACAGGCTTCGGATGTAGTTGTAATCCCACCGGATGTTATTGGCCGTATGGATGTTATTTTTACCCCACCGCCGGAACCGCCGCCACCGCGCACCCCACGCCTTGAAGCATTGACAGCTGAATACATCGATACCCTTACAAATTTTAATTATCTCACAAATCGAGTTTTTTTGGTAGACCCGGAAACGATTTTACTCCCTTCCGACATTAATGTCCACAACTTTTTAGAGGCAGACATGTCAATTGATACCACGGTAGACGGTCCGCAGGTATTAATTTTCCATACACATTCTACGGAAATGTTTATAGACAGCAACCCTGCATACCCAATGACGGGTGTAATGGGCGTTGGCCGTTATCTTGCGCAAATACTGGCAACGTACCACGGAATAGAAACTCTACACTACACCGGCCGCTTTGATATTGTAGAAAACAGAAGTCGAATCCAAGGCTCGTATGAGCGAATGGAGCCTGTAATACGGCAAATATTGGCGGATAACCCATCCATTCAATTGGTAATAGACCTACACAGGGACGGCGTACGTGACCATGTTCCTGCGTTTGTACATTATGTAGACGGCGTCCCTGCCGCACAAATTATGTTCTTCAACGGCTTAAGCAGGCAAAATAGGAACGGACAAGCAGTGGACATCCACCGCTTGCCCAACCCATATCAAACAGAAAATTTAAACTTTAGCTTTCGCCTGCAACTTGCGGCAAACCAGCTTTACCCTGGTCTTGCACGGCGCATATACCTGCGCCAGTTCCGCTATAGCTTGCACATGATGCCCCTAAGTACCCTTGTAGAGGTTGGCAACCAGCACAACACCCAACAACAGGCCAAAAATGCAATGCACCACCTGGCAAATATAATTGCCGAGGTGGTGCTTGAGTATTAGGCTTTAGAAGCTATGCGCATAGCTTCTAAATTATTTTGCGTATTCAATTGCTCGCGTTTCGCGAATTAAGCTAACTTTAATTTGCCCCGGATACTCCAGTTCGCCTTCTATGCGCTTAGCAATATCTCGTGCCAAAAGCGTAAGCTCGGCATCGCTAACAGCTTCCGGAATAATTACGATACGAAGCTCGCGTCCGGCCTGTATGGCAAATGATTTTTCTACGCCGTTAAAGGCGTCGGCAATAGCTTCAAGGTTTTGCAAACGTTTGATGTATGCTTCCAGGGTTTCGCGTCTTGCACCCGGTCTTGCGCCTGATATCGCGTCTGCAATTTGTGTAATGATGGAAATAATGTTTGTAGGCTCGACATCGCCGTGGTGGGCCTCCACCGCGTTTATGATAAGTGGCGATTCCTTGTACTTCTTACACAAATCGGCACCAATGGACACATGGGAACCTTCAACGTCATGATCAATTGATTTACCAATATCGTGAAGTAGGCCTGCACGTTTTGCCATTTTAACATCTGCGCCAAGCTCTGCGGCTATAAGACCGCATAGATATGATACTTCTATAGAATGCTTAAGAACATTTTGTCCGTAACTGGTACGGAATTTCATTTTACCAAGTAAGCGTGTAAGTTCTTGATGTATGCCATGTACACCTGTTTCGAATGTTGCGGTTTCGCCCTCTTCCTTAATTTGGGCGTCAACTTCTTTGCGAGCCTTTTCGACCATCTCCTCGATACGAGTTGGGTGAATGCGCCCGTCAATTATTAGCTTTTCGAGTGCTATGCGCGCTATTTCGCGGCGCATGGGGTCAAAGCCGGATAGGATTACGGCTTCTGGTGTGTCATCAATAATTAGGTCAATACCAGTTAGCGATTCTAGTGCGCGTATATTGCGGCCTTCACGCCCAATTATGCGGCCTTTCATTTCGTCGCTTGGTAGGTTTACTACAGAAACGGTGCTTTCTGCAATATGATCTACCGCGCAACGTTGTACCGCACTTGCCAATATTTCTCTAATTTTCTTGTCTGCCTCAGATTTTTCGTGTTGCTCAATTTCCCTAAGACGCTTTGCAGATTCGATACGCGCTTCCTGCTCTATTTTGGAAACAAGCATGTCCTTTGCTTCTTCTGCCGTCATTTTTGCAATGCGTTCCAATTCTTGCTGTTGCGAGCCGATTATTTTTTCAACTTCGGCTTGCTTGGCTTCTAATTTCTCACCTTTTTGTTTAAACTGCTCTTCTTTTTCTTGAGTTTTTTCAATTTTACGGTCTAACACTTCTTCTTTTTGCAACAAGCGTTTTTCCAAACGCTGCAACTCGTTTCTGTGCTCTTTTGCATCTTTTTCCGCTTCGTGCTTTGCTTTAATGCTTTCTTCTTTTGCTTCAAGAAGCATTTCTTTCGCGCTTGCTTCTGCTGTGCGTTTTGCTTCTTCTATTATGGTTACTGCTTGCTTTTTTGCCGAACCAAGTTTAGAATTTGCAACTCTTTTCATATACACCACAGTTGCGGAAATACCAATTAAACAGAATACTACAGCTACAGCGGCAGCTATTGCAACAACTACTGCCGTTGACATGGGGTACACCTCCTATATATTAAGCTCTTAATGAGCGTATCTAGAATAATAACTTTTTTCTAAGACTGTGTCAAATAAAATGTGCACAAGATACGACAAATTTGCGTCAAACATCAAAATTATCCGAAATCTGTTATGCATTTATTAAAAAATGGCAATAAATAAGAATATCAAACAGTCTGGCGCAATATTTAATATAAATATTCATATTTCAAGGACATTTTCTTAGAAATGATGCACTAGCGTCAAATATCAATGTTGCATATTAAAGACGGCGATATTAAACTATATTAGCACTCAACAAAGCAGAGTGCTAATAACAAATATTACAGGAGGTTCCTTAATGAAGCTTAACCCTTTATGCGATCGCGTAGTTCTAAGACAATTAGAAGCAGAAGAAACCACTAAATCCGGCATTGTTCTACCGGGTACAGCAAAAGAAAAACCACAACAGGCAGAAGTAGTAGCTGTAGGCCCGGGCGGCGTTGTAGACGGCAAAGAAATTAAAATGGAAGTAAAACCAGGCGACAAAGTAATTTATTCTAAGTACGCAGGCACAGAAGTTAAATTGGAAGAAGAAGAATTTATAATTGTAAGGCAAAATGATATTTTAGCAGTTGTGCAATAAGAATTTGTGTTCAATAAGCCGATGCGCAATTAGCGCACAAATGACGCAATCTACTGCGTCACCGCCTTCTAGCAGACTTTCTTCGAGTATGCGGCGTTGGCGGTTCCTTGCATATCGCGCCATTTGCACACTATGTGCACATCCCATTATTTAACACAGATTCTAATACGAAAATTCAGTTGGTGACTGTGAGTCACCATCTGACCGGCCGTATGAGCATGCTTAACCGATGACATATTACACCCGTAATTGGCAACAGAAGGCATCTTGTAATGCCCCACACACAAACTAGGAGGTCAATGTTAAAATGGCAAAACAAATTAAATACGCAATTGATGCGCGTACAGTACTTGAAGCTGGCGTAAATAAACTGGCAGATACCGTAAATATTACCCTAGGCCCAAAAGGCCGCAACGTGGTGCTTGACAAAAAATATGGCACCCCACAAATTATTAACGACGGCGTAACAATAGCCAAAGAAATTGAATTAGAATGCCCATTTGAAAATATGGGTGCACAATTAGTTAAAGAAGTAGCAACAAAAACCAATGACGTAGCCGGCGACGGCACAACCACCGCAATCGTGCTTGCACAAGCCATGATTCGCGAAGGCTTAAAAAACATTGCCGCAGGTGCAAACCCAATCATTTTGCGTGGCGGTATGCAAAAAGCTACCGAAGCCGCTGCTGAGGCTATCCAAGGCATGAGCCAAAAAGTAAACGGAAAAGACCATATTGCAAAAGTGGCCGCTATTTCTGCAGCAAGCAGCGAAGTTGGCGACATGATTGCAGACGCTATGGATAAAGTGTCCAGCGACGGCGTTATAACCGTAGAAGAATCCAAAACAATGTATACCGAACTTGAGCTTGTAGAAGGTATGCAATTTGACCGCGGATATCTTTCTGCATACATGTGCACAGACATGGAAAAAATGGTAGCCCATCTGGATGATCCTTATATTCTCATTACTGATAAGAAAATTTCTACCGTGCAGGAAATTCTTCCTGTGCTTGAACAAATTGTACAAACAGGCCGTAAGCTTCTGATAATTGCAGAAGATGTTGAAGGCGAAGCCCTTACAACACTTGTACTAAACAAATTGCGCGGCACATTCCACTGCTCTGCTGTAAAAGCCCCGGGCTTTGGCGACAGACGCAAAGCGATGCTTGAAGATATTGCCGTTCTAACTGGCGGTACCGTAATTTCCTCTGAGCTTGGCCTTGAACTTAAAGAAGCCACACTGGAAAACTTGGGCAATGCGAAAGCAGTTAAAATCGACAAAGAAAACACAATCATCATCGACGGCGCAGGCGATAAATCCGCAATTGATGCCCGTGTTGTGCAAATCAAAGCCCAAATTGAAGAAACCACATCTGAGTTCGACAAAGAAAAGCTGCAAGAGCGTTTGGCAAAACTTGCAGGCGGCGTAGCTGTTATTAAAGTTGGCGCACCTACGGAAACCGAGCTTAAAGAGAAAAAACTTCGCATGGAAGACGCCCTTGCGGCAACCCGCGCGGCTGTTGAAGAAGGTATCATCTGCGGCGGCGGTAGCGCATATATTCACGCACTTGCAAACGTTAAGGCCGTTATGGATAAACTTGCAGGCGACGAAAAAACCGGTGCGCAAATTGTGATAAAAGCACTTGAAGCCCCTGTTCGCCAAATCGTGTTTAACGCAGGTCTTGAAGGCGCAGTTGTGGTTGAAGCGTTAAAAGGCAAAGGCAAAGGTATCGGTTTTGATGTTTTGACCGAATCTTTCGTAAACATGGTTGACGTTGGTATTATTGACCCAACAAAAGTAACCCGCAGCGCGCTACAAAACGCAACAAGCGTAGCGTCCACACTGCTTACAACCGAAGCCGTTGTTACAGATATTAAAGAGCCAGAACCACCAATGCCAGCAGGCGGCGGCGGAATGGGAATGATGTAGTATCAACAACATTAAAACGAGAATTATTCTACGCGCCAAATCGACAGTTGTGCGGGATAATTCTCGTTTTTTTCAAACCATGCTTGTCCAACCTTGTTCTGTTATGTAGATTGCAAAATCGCTGGCCGACTTTGTAATTACGTTCTTAAAGTATACACCTTTCAAGCGTTCAAGACCGCAGTATATTATTTCAGGTTGATTGGTATTACTAAGTTTATCGCTACGACCTCTCTCACGGACAGATAGCTTTTCGCTAAAAACCAAGACAAAGGTTATATGCAACCTGGCGTAATCTCTGTCTACCTCCCTGAAAATATCCATAAATGTTAACAAACTTTCAAGAGGCTTCAGTTTTACACCATCTTTTTTTGAACCAGACGGTTTTGAACTCTTGAACTCGACAAGATATATGTCGCCATCGCTATGCTGATATACTGAGTCGGAGGATTTTGGGTTATGCTCGTTTGATTTGAGCTTAAATTTTGCAGAATATTCAGCTGTAGCTTTGTCGAAATTTATTGCAATAATATTCGAATCCGTCACATGCGGTAATTGCTTGTCGTCCTTGCTGTCTGGAAGTGAAGCATCTCTTAAACTACATAAAAAATCCTTAAACATATCGTGACTCATTAGCCTAATCATTATCCGAATACCTCTCGTTCTCTAGCAATTGGACGACCGATAGTAATTTTTCATAAATTTTATCTGTGCTATTAGTTACATCGTTTATAAGGCTGTAATTATCATTATCTTCAGCTAAATAATACTTGCACTTATCTACAATCCCATGTCTTTGGGAGTAGACCTCTATAGCCTCCAAGAAATCCGCACTGTGGGTGTTTATAAAAATGTGTAAGCCCATCTCTTGCTGGAGCAGGACAAGTAACTCGGCAAAGGACACCTGCCATTTTGGGTGCAGATGCACCTCCGGTTCGTCAAAAATAAGCACGTCACCATGCTTTAAAGAGTTGTTTAACAATAGGGTTTTTATTATTAAAAAGGATTTTATGCCTGTAGATAAGTTGCGCAACTTGTAAGAAATGTTGGTATTACTGTCGTGATATTGGTAGCGCACGCCTCCTGTACGTTTAAGTGAGCCGGTACATACCGCATTCAACTTTTTCATAACTCGTGCGAGGATTTTTTCATCCAAAATTTCATCAACAATATTTTTAGGATGTAACACAGATGGCTTTAAAAAATACTGAATATGAGAGTTGTGGTGGCTATGATATCTGCTAATAAAACTTTCATGTGGGTTGCGCCCGTATGTCCTATCCATCTGGTAAGGGCTCTCAATATAATAAGCACTTGAATTTATTGTATGCGTGCCAATAAGACCTTGGTTGCTACAATCTTTAATCGACAAGTTAACATCAACGTCGTTGTACTGGAAGTTAACATGTCCTATAGAGTCAGGCAAATTCAAATTATTAATTTGCCCATCTAATTCGATATTTACGAGGCTTAACAAAGTTGCTGTCTGAATTTCTTCATCAGGCATTTTAACCATGTCTAAAATACGCTCTGCAGCGTGTTCATATGTTGACTCTAAAGGGGTATAATCGATGCCTAGTTTTGTGGCAAATGTTGCGAGAATAACAATTAGGCCATTTTTATCTTCGTTATATTTTTTTAGCTCACAAGAATCTACCAGCTCTCCATGGTCATAAACATTTAATATCATATCGCTTTTTAACTCGCAGTTAAAACCATCTGTACGGAAAAGGTTGGCCAAAATGTTAAACACGCTTGCATCACGCTGGTCATGAACCTGCTCGCTACCCCTATACAAACTGTTAACCACAGCAAACAGAACTTTGCTAACCGTACTTTTACCGGTGTTGTTTTCCCCTGCTATAACGGTTATGCCGTTTAGTTCTATATCCGCGCGCTTTATTTTTCCTATATTTTCAAGTACTAGCTTCATTATGCCTACCTCCTATTATGTAAGTATTGCCAAAGTATATTTATGATAACATGCCTTTACGAAATATTCTATAACAGTTTTCGTGTATGTCTGTTTTTAGTTATAGCCTAATGCTATCATGGGTACAAAACACTAACGATGATTGCTCAATTGGTAAAATAATTAATTCATTTTTCAAAGGAGTGTTTAAAATGCTTGAGCTACGACTACTTAGCGCATTAGAAAAAGTATTCCCACAAAGCGCACCCCCTGCAAGAGCGGAAAAATGTTGGCTAAGTGCTCTGGGAAACGAAACCGTATCCATCCAAGCCGCGTACATGCACCCAAAAGACGCCAACCGCGCTTGGGGCGTTTTTAAAGTAGACGCTCCGCCTAATATTGATGTAAGCGTAAGGCGCGTGTGTTATGTGCCTGGGTCAATTCCTGCAAATTATCCTATAGACGACGGGTATATTCGCACAGACAGCAGCCTGTATCCAGACTTGCTTGAACCCATGGGAAACAACCGACTGCCCCTTATATCCGGTACGTGGCAAAGTTGTTGGATGGACATAAATTTTAAACCCGGCACCAACGCGGGTAGTTATCCCATTAAAGTGTCGATCGAAAGCCCTGCGGGGGAACTTTTAGCATGTGCAGAAACCGCAATCGAGTATATTGCCGCAGAACTGCCACCCCTGGATATCCCACGCACCCAGTGGTTCCACACCGACTGTCTTGCCGCCCACTATGGTGTAGAGTCATTCTCGGAACGTCACTGGGAAATAATCGAGAATTTTGCCGCCTGTGCGGTTAAGCATGGTATAAACACTTTGCTAACGCCAATTCACACCCCGCCACTGGATACAGAAATAGGCGGCGAGCGTCTTACCACTCAGCTAATTGACGTTAGCGTGGACGGCGATAAATACGTATTTGATTTTGCAAAATTTGACCGCTGGGTAGAAATGTGCAAACGAATTGGCGTGGAATACTATGAAATGGCCCACCTGTTTACCCAATGGGGTGCAAAACACGCACCCAAAATTATGGGGACATTACAAAAGACTGGCGAGTACACTCGCCTTTTTGGCTGGGAAACCGACTCCGTTGGCGAAGAATACGCTAATTACCTTCGGCAAATGCTACCCGCCCTTACCGCAAAGCTAGAAGCCCACGGCATTTCAAAAAAAACATTCTTTCACATTTCCGACGAGCCGTCCGTAGAACATTTGGAAATATATATGAAGGCACGCAAAATTGTTGAACCACTGCTTAAAGGCTACAAAATTGTAGACGCTTTAACTAATTACGAATTTTATAAACAGGGCGCGGTTTCCGTACCCATACCGGCTGTGGACCACATAACCCCATTCCTTGAAGGCAATGTGCCGGAATTATGGTGCTATTATTGCTGTGTGCAAAGTTACAAAGTCCCCAATCATTTTTTTATGTTGCCGTCTTATCGTAATCGTGTGCTTGGGGTGCTTATGTACAAATATAATATTTCAGGGTTTTTGCACTGGGGATATAATTTTTACAACTCTGTTCACTCGGTTTACAAAATTGATCCGTTTCGTGTTACGGACGCCGACGGCACCTTCCCTTCCGGCGACGCGTTCATTGTTTACCCTGGGGAAAATGGAAAGCCCCTTGCATCCATTCGTTTAATGGTGGCGCAAGAGGCGTTTAATGATTTTAGAGCGTTGCGATTGTTGGAAAAACATATCGGCCGCAAAGCCGTGCTTGAAATGATAGATGCCGGATTAGCAGAGCCAATTACGTTTACACACTTCCCGCAGAATGGGGAGTATTTGCTAAATTTACGGCGGGCGGTTAATAGGAAAATTTGTGAAACGATAGGTTAAGCAGCGCGCTCGTCATTAGACTTGTGTCGAAATTGCCGCAAGCCCGCCATTGCAAGGCGGGCTTTATCTATAGTCACATAAACTAAAAACCGTCCAATGTAACTTGTAATTTTTCTGCACTTCTTCGTCAGTTCTTTCTGGCGTACCTTTGGGTACGCGTTGTCATCACTTCCTCAGTATTGCGTCAAATTACTTCGTTGCATTGGACGGTTTTCAGTTTATGTAACTATATAAGGAAACCGTGACGCGGTGTTCTGCGGTGGCGGTGCGCAAGGGGTAGTTGACGCAGTAGTGTGCACAAATTGCAGGCAAGAATGGACGGTTTTGCGTTCCTGTGACTTTATTTGTATAGTTGTGTGCTAACCTTCATATACATATTAGCAAGCTAAAATGTTGGAGGTAGTTATGAGAAAATTATCAGGTGGTGTAAAAATTGCCGCAATTTACGGATCGGTATTTTTGGGTGCTGGTTTTGCGTCCGGGCAGGAGCTTTTGCGTTATTTTGTGGGCTTTGGGCGGCTTGGGCTTTTGGGAATAATAATTGCCGGCATATTATTTGCCCTTACCGGCTGGGCAGTGTTGCGCATTTGCAGACGTGAACAAATTGCGAGCTACCACCAGCTAATGGGATATTTATTTGGCATAAAACTGGGCAGGGCAATAGAGGGCGCAGTTGTACTGTTTTTGTTTAGCCTGTTTGTTGCCATGCTTGCCGGTGCCGGTGCTACAGGGCGTGAGGCTTTTAACATGCCATTTTCCGTCGGAACCGTAGCTGTTGGAATTTCTGTGTTTTTAGTCCTTTGTTTTGGGCTTAAGGGCATTGTGAAAGTTAATATAATTCTTGCACCATTTATGCTTCTTGGCGGTATAATCGTTGGGCTGTTTACGTTTTTTGCCTATTCACATCCGGTATTTTCTATGGTTTATGGCAGAGCATTTGGGCTTGCCTGGCTGTTATCGGCGTTTATTTATGCGGCGTATAATTTAGTAACCGGTGTCCCGGTTCTTGCAGCAACGGCAGAAATGGCAGAGACAAAACGCGACGCAAAAATAGGCGGCTTGCTTGGCGGCGGGATAATTACGGTGCTTGGTTTATGTATGGTGTTGCCATTGTTTTTGTATCATGTAAACATTGTTAACTTGGAAATACCGTTTTTGTACATAGTAACACAACATGGCAATGGGTTTAGGCTGTTTTACTTAACGGTTTTGATTGCGGCAATTATGACAACGGCAGCATGTAATGCCTTCGCGGTCACAGAATGGTTAAAAGGCCAAGGCATTGTTGGAAATGTAAAAATAGCGGCCGGGTTGTGCGTTATTGGGGTAGCCGTTTCTTATATTGGATTTAGTAATATTGTAGTGTTTGTGTACCCTGTGTTTGGGTTGCTTGGGTTATTTAAAATTATTGTGATACTTTGGCGCGGGTTTAGGTGATATGACTATATATCGAGAAAAGATGATATTCCAAGAATTCGCAATCTGTGGTATCATGGGTCAAAAGTTAGTATAGTCATAGGAACGCAAAACAGTCCATTCTTGCTTGCAATTTGTGCACACTACTGCGTCATACTATTCTCAATTAGGAAGTTATATTTTGCTACTGCTCATAAACGTTCACGGCTTACAGATTGCGCCGCGCGCAATTACTGTCGCCGCTCACATTCGCAGCGTGACGCAAAATTTAACAAATTATTTGACAATAGTATCAACTGCTCCTTGCGCACCGCTCGGTGCGCCGCGTCACTGTTTCCTTGTATTGCACAAAAATTGCTGCGCAATAATTGGACAGTTTTACGTTCCTGCGACTATAAGTATAAGATGGGGCAGAGTCCCACTATAATAAAGGAGCAATAACATTGGATATCTTAGCAAAACTAACCCAGGAATTTTCTCTGCAACGCTGGCAGGTAGACAACACGGTAAAACTAATTGACGAGGACAACACCATCCCATTCATAGCCCGCTATCGCAAAGAGCAAACTGGCAGTATGGACGACCAACAGCTTCGTGAACTTAGCGAGCGGCTAATTTACCTACGCAATTTGGAGGAACGCAAGGCGGCAGTAATTGCCTCCCTTACCGAGCAGGAAGTCCTGACAGACGAGTTGTTGGCAAGCATAACCGCCGCCCAAACCTTGCAAACGGTGGAGGATATCTACCGTCCGTTTAAACCAAAACGCCGCACCCGCGCAACAATTGCGATAGAAAAAGGCTTGCAGCCACTTTCCGACATAATTTGGGAACAAGACCTAACAGCCTCGCTTGAAACCGTCGCCGAGCCATTTGTTGACACGGAAAAAGGTGTGGAAACCGTGCAGGACGCAATCGCGGGTGCGCTGGATATTTTGGCGGAGCGTATCTCCGACGACCCTGTGTGCCGTACGTTGGTGCGCAATCTCACTCACGAAAACGGCGTTATCGCATCAGAAATTGCCAAAAAAGCCAACCCGGACGATCCTGCCGCTTTGGTTTACGAAATGTACTTCGAATTTAGCGAACCTATAAAACGAATTGCAGGCCACAGGACATTAGCGGTCAACCGTGGCGAAAAAGAGGACTTCCTAAAAGTAGACATCCATGCGCCGGAAGAAAAAATCCTGGACGAGCTTACAAAACTATATGTAAAACGCAACGACTTCACCCAAGCTGCCATGGAGGCCACCGTGCAAGACAGCTACAAACGCCTTACCGCCCCCGCCGTGGAGCGTGAAATGCGTAACCTACTAACCGAGCAAGCCGAAGAGGGTGCCATAAAAGTGTTTGGCGAAAACTTGCGCCAGCTTATCATGCAGCCACCTGTTAAAGATAACGTCGTACTTGCGGTTGACCCAGGCTTCCGTACAGGTTGCAAGCTTGCCGTGGTGGACGAAACGGGCAAAGTGCTGGAAACCGGTGTGGTTTTCTGTACCACGAACAAGGACACGGGCCCGTCCAAAAAAATATTGGCGAAAATGATTGATACCCACAAAGTTACCATAATCGCAATCGGCAACGGCACTGCTTCTCGCGAGACGGAGGTTGTGGTTGCGGAGCTACTAAAGGAAATGGCAAGCCGTGCCCAGTATATTATCGTTAACGAGGCGGGTGCGTCGGTGTATTCCGCATCAAAACTAGGTGCAGAGGAGTTCCCAGACTTTGACGTTGCCCTGCGTTCGGCCGTATCCATTGGCCGCCGCCTGCAAGATCCACTTGCAGAATTGGTAAAAATAGACCCAAAAAGCATTGGCGTAGGCCAATACCAGCATGACATGAACCAAAAACGTCTTGGCGAAACTCTATCGGGTGTGGTGGAATCATGCGTAAACGCTGTTGGGGTAGACCTTAACACAGCGTCGCCAAGCCTGCTGTCATATGTAGCGGGCATAAGCCCAGCCGTGGCAAAAAACATTCTCACATATCGGGAAGAAAATGGTAAGTTCACAAGCCGTTCGCAACTTCTTAAAGTGGCCAAGCTTGGGCCGAAGGCATTTGAGCAATGCGCAGGCTTTATGCGCGTTCCAGGCGGTAAAAATCCGCTGGATAACACCGGAGTTCACCCGGAATCCTATGAAACTGCAAAGGCGTATTTGAACTACACCCCGCCTGCACCAAAAACCAGAGGGATGTCATTGAAGGATTTGTCTCTAACCCCAAAAGTGGATTACGGGGAAATGGCAAAGGCGTTAAATGTTGGCGTGCCTACGTTAAAAGACATCATAAAGGAGCTTGAAAAGCCTGGCCGCGACCCAAGGGACGAGCTTCCGCAAGTTCTGCTACGCAGCGACGTGCTTGATATCGAAGATTTGGCGGAAGGTATGATTCTGACGGGCACCGTGCGCAATGTTATCGACTTTGGTGCGTTCGTGGATATCGGCGTGCATCAGGACGGGCTTGTTCATATTTCGCAAATAGCAAAGCGGCGGATAAACCACCCGCTAGATGCCGTGCAGCTAGGTGATGTTGTGCAAGTAAAAGTGCTTAGCGTGGATATTAAGAAAAAGCGCATCGCGCTTAGCATAAAAGACGCAAAGTAGACGTGGCAATTAGGGTGTGTTCGGTAATTCGCTTGTGCCGAATTTTCGAGTAAAAATTGTGCTAGGCTAGGAGCGTAAAGCCTCATGTACCCGAAGGTACATAAGGCTTTACGCAACGACGCATAGTGCAATTTTTACCGAAAAGGCGGTGCAATGGAATTATCGAACATACCCTAGTAGGAAGGTGGTAATATGAGTCGTAGCAAGGTGAAAATCAAGCAAAATCACAGCGCGTTTGTGAAGCGAAATGTTCAGAAAAGTAAGAGCGTAAATGGACTTGGCCCAAACGACCGCACGTATGACATAAAGCCAGCGAAATTAATTAAGAGGATAGGGGCGGCCGAAGTGCGCGACCCTGTTAATGAAGGTAGTGACGATATCCAGTCAAGCTACACGAAATAAACATTTCGTGTAGCTTATACATAATTTCTGTTTTAAACGTTCCCGACTCAAACGTAAATTTTTTGCCACATGCATTGGCAACAACATTGGTTATTAAACTGAATAGGGTGTGTGTTATTTTGCAGACAATTTTAACCCATAGCTGATGCCAATATCTATGGTATAATCGAAAATCATACGAGATTGGACGTGTTGCGATATGAGAAAAAGAGATATCCTAAAAAATTTTACAAAATATCCTCAGGTGCTTTTTCCCCATTCGCTAATTAAAAAACTGGCGAACGAAGCCTCCTACATAACGCTGATAGACTTTCTGCCAGGAAGCAGTGAATTTTGGGTAGACTGCGCGGGAACCGAAATACAATTGTACGGCGAGGGTTACAAGTGGTTGGTATACATGCCGATGGATGAGTTCTGGTGTATGACAGCATTTTATAACCCCGCAGGCGAATTATTCGAGTGGTATTTTGATATAACACACCGTAATTTTATAGATGAAAACGGCATTCCGGCAATTGACGACCTTTTTTTAGACTTGGTAGTTCTCCCGAACGGGCAGGTTATAACACTTGACGCTGACGAATTGCAAGAAGCGTTGGATAATGACGAGATAACCCGAGATGATTACAACCATGCCTATGCCGTGCACGACCAGCTTAGAAGCAGCAATTGGACAGACGTTGATTTTCTTCATGATTTTTGCAAGAAGTTGGTGGAATTATGCTAAAGCACCATAAGGAGTCGCTGCAAATTATGCAGGAGTATTTCCAAGGGGACAGCACAGTAATAGCCCTTATACTTGGAGGTTCTGTAGCAAAGGGCGAAGCGCGCCCGGATTCGGACCTGGACGCAATGGTGATAATCACTGACCAAGCATACGAAAATCGAAAAGCGACGGGAAGGCTCGCGGAGTGCATCATGGATAAATGTACTTACGAAGGTGGCTATTTCGATATAAAATACTTCAACAAGGCGTATCTGACAGCCGCTGCAGAACGGGGTAGCGACCCTACTCGTAATTCTTTTGTTGGGGCAAAAGTGATTTTTTCGTCAGATTCAACAATAGCGGAAATAATTGTTAAAGTACCAATTTACCCGCGTGATAAAAAAGCTGAACGGATTCAGTTATTCCATAGCATACTAAGTTTAGCAAGTGGTTATTTTTACAATTGCGCAGAACGAAACCATGACCATTATATGTTGGACAAATGTCGTTTTGAAATTGTGTACGCAGGTCTTAGAATGCTGTACGCCTACAACGAGGTGTTTTTTCCAAGCCATGTACGAATGATTGAATACGCAGATCGCCTCCCAAACAAACCCGACGGAATTGTCCAACTGGCAAAAGCGGTAAGTGAAAAAAGAGATGTAGAGTCTAAAAACGCTTTTGTGGATGCGGTGTTAAATTTTACGGATTGGGGAATTGATCCGACGCAGGTTGGTTCAACATATGTAGAAAAAATGGAGCAGACATGGCAGTATTCCGATGATAATGTGTTTGAGTTGTAGCCAAAGATTGGAATTATCGAAGACACCCTAGTATGAGGGTAAAAAATTACAAAAGGAGCGATTTTAATGGGAATAAAAATAGGCATGGTAGGCGTTGGTGAATTTGCGCAATCATTCATTTCGTTATTTAAAGCACATCCGCTTGTTGACGAAGTGACGCTTTGTGACATTGATGCCAATAAGCTTGAAGAAAACAGTATAAGGCATGGCATAGCAAAAAAGTCGTTGTCATTGGATCATCTACTTACAACAGATGTAGATGCGGTGGCTATCATTACACAAAATTGGATGCATGGTCCCCAATCGTTAAAAGCGTTAAAGGCAGGAAAGCATGTGTATTCCGCCGTGCCCATGGGTATTGACATTGATGAAATAAGAGCGATTGTTAATGCCGTAGAGCAGACCGGAAAAATTTACATGATGGGCGAAACCAGCTACTACTATCCCGGTGTAATTTATTGTCGCGATAAATATAAAAAAGGCGAGTTTGGACATGTTGTGTACGGCGAAGCCCAGTATTACCACGATTGGGATCATGGTTTATATTCTGTATTCCAGAAAAGAGGCGGAGAAAGCTGGCTTGAAACCGCGGGTAGTCCACCAATGCATTACCCGACACATTCTATAAGCCAAATTGTTTCTGTAACAGGGGCGTATATGACATCTGTTTCCTGCCAGGGTTTTGTTGATAGGAAAGATGATGGAATTTATCGTGTAGACGCAAATATTTGGAAAAATACTTTTAGCAACCAAACTGCGTTATTCTCTATGTCTGACGGAAGCTGTTGTCGTGTTAATGAGTTTAGAAGGGTTGGCCACCCCAGCGTCGAACGCATGGCTCTTTTTGGTACGGAGGGCAGTTTCGAACACCATGTTTCAGGCGCGATGTGGTTGACAAAAGATAGTAACGAACGTCTTGACAATCTAATTAATTGTGCAGAAAATTCCTTTGCACAAGTGCACCCTATTGACAGGCTTCCCAAAGAATTTTGTGGGCTGCCAAATGGTCATGAGGGTTCGCATCATTTTTTGGTTGATGATTTTGTTATGGCATGTGTCAATAAAAAAGTGCCCCCCATTAATGTATGGGAGGCGGCTCGTTATACTGTCCCCGGTATCATCGCACATGAATCAGCGGTACAAGGTGGGGTACTGCTTGAAATTCCTGATTTCGGAGGGGGCAGGTAGGTCTTAGAGGCTATACGTATGGTTTGCAATATCGTATTGGCGAGGCGTTTTTTCGATAGTTTTTGTTACTGATGACGCCGCGTGCCCAAAGGCACGCAAGGAAGAAGTAACGGAAAATAGCGGAAAAACGACCGTCAAGACGGTGTTGTAAATCTATGCGTATAGCTTCTTACACACTCCCGGACTCAAACGTAAATCCTTTGCCATGCACGTCGGCAACAACATTCGTTACCATAAAGCATTTCTCGTCATGTTTATTCACAACATCCACCACCTGCCGGTAATGCTGCTTGCTAACGGTTATCATAAGCATTGGCGTATTGGTTTTCGTATACGCACCCATGGCGGGAAGCACCGTAACGCCACGCTGATAGTCCATCATCAGTTCGGCCATAATTTCTTCGTGCTTTTCGCTTATTACATACACGCATTTCTTTTTGTTCAAGCCGTTTTCGATTTGCGACATTATAATGGAAGTAATAACATTCGACAAAATAGCAAAGAAGAACATTTCCACATTAAACACAAGTAGACATAATGTAACAACTACACAGTCCATTATCAAAAGTCCAATAGACGGGCGAAGCTTAAAATATTTTTGGAAAATAAGCGGCGGTACGGCGGTTCCCCCGCTAGACGCTTTGTTGTAGTACAGGGTGCAGGCAGCAACACCAAACATGGCACTGCCTATTATCATAGAAAGCATTGTGTCGCCAATTAGCTCATACCTTGGGATAATGGCGATAAACACGGGTAGTAACCCCGCACCAATAACGGTTTTGAAGAATATTTCCCTACCCAAGAACACCAGGGCCAGCACTGCCACAATAGCCTGTCCTACCCAAATGGTAATGGTTCTGTCCCAGCCGAAAAAGGATTCGGCTATTATTGCAAGACCGGTTAGACCGCCCGCCGCAATGTCGTGGGGGGCCAAAAACACGTTTACCGCCGTGGCAATTAGCGCGATGGCAATTACAATGAAAAATAGTTTCTTAATCCAGAGTTTTAACATTTTATATCTCCTTTAATTTTAGTGGAGCGGGCAGGGTACCCACTTTTGTTTATAGTCATATAAGCTGAAAACCGTCCAATGTAACGCAGTAATTTGACGCAATACGAGGAAGCGACGACGACGCGTACCCAAAGGTACGCTAGGAGGAGCTTGACGAAGTAGTGCGGAAAAATTACAAGTTACATTGGATGGTTTTTAGTTTATGTGACTATAGTATAGCATAAAATATATTCATACCAATATCACATTAAAACCTTCACTCGCTTGCAAAAATTTTCTCGCAACTACTGCTTCATCACCTCCTAGCGTGCCTTTGGGCACGCGTCGTCGGCTCTTCATTGTATTTGCGGGAAATTTTCACAATCAAGCGCAGGTTTTAACGTGATATTGGCATCAGTTGGTGACTGTGAGTCACCATCTGAATCGTGTTGCACTATAGACATGCTCTGCTTTTTATTGTACGATTACATCACAACATAATCAGGGAGGAAAATTAACATGAGTATCGTACGCGACTTATCTTTAGCCCCAGAGGGCATCAAAAAAATTGAATGGGTAAAGGAATACATGCCCGTTTTGCGCCAAATCGAAGAACAGTTTAAACGCGACAAACCTTTTGCGGGAATGCGCATCTCTCTTAGTATTCACCTAGAAGCTAAGACTGCATACCTAGGACAGGTTCTTGCAGCTGGCGGCGCAGACGTTGCCATTACAGGCAGCAACACCCTTAGCACAAAGGATGATATTTGCGCAGGGCTTGCATCCCTTGGCTACAAGGTTTACGCCTGGCATGGCGCAACAGAGGAAGAATACTGGCAACACTTGAAAAAAACACTTGAATTTAAACCACATATAATAATAGACGACGGCGGCGACTTTGTGGGCCTTCTTCATGGCGAATGCAAAGAATACGCCGAAAACTTACTTGGCGGTTGCGAAGAGACAACCACAGGTATAACCCGTCTAAAAGCCCGCGAAAAAGAGGGAAGCCTCAAATTCCCAATGATGCGCGTTAACGACGCAGACAGCAAGCATCTTTTTGACAATGTTCACGGTACAGGGCAATCTGTTTGGGACAGCATTATGTATACAACCAACGTTATGTTAACTGGCCGCGATGTTGTTGTTGCAGGCTACGGTTTTTGTGGCAAGGGCGTTGCAATGCGTGCAAAAGGCCTTGGCGCACGCGTAATTGTAACGGAAATTAACCCATGGCGCGCAATGGAAGCGGTAATGGATGGCTTCCGTGTTATGAAAATGGACGAAGCCGCCAAAATTGGTGAGTTTTTTGTGACTGTTACAGGCTGTAGTGATGTTATCACCGACCGCCATTTTGAAGTTATGCGCCACAACGCCTTCTTGGCAAATGCCGGCCATTTCGACTGTGAAGTTAACGAAAAAGCTTTGCGCAGCATGTCTACAAAAGTGGAAAACCGTCGTAATTTCATAGACGGATATCACATGAAAGACGGCCGCATTCTGAACCTTTTGGCAGAAGGCAAATTGGTAAATATAGTCGCAGGCAACGGCCACCCAGCCGATATTATGGACATGAGTTTTGCCCTGCAAGCCATGGGCGCGAAATATATCGCCGAAAAGGGCAAAAACCTGGATCCAAAATTATACTTTATTCCTGAAGAAGTAGACCGCCAAATTTCTCTTATGAAATGTGCGGCGATGGGACTTGGGCTTGACGCGCTAACCCAAGAGCAAGAAGAATACTATTACGGCACAGGGGAATAAGGTGACAAGAAGACCTGTAGGGGGCGATGCTCACGTCCCCCCGCGAAATACACGGGGTAGGGGAGGCGGCCACCCTGTCGGTGCCGCTCCTCCACGTGCCACCCGCAGAAGAACCCGCAGACGCAGGGGGCGTCGCGGTGGGCGCAAGTTCTTTTTGGCCATGTTTTTTATACTGGCATTTGTGCTGCTTTACACCTTTGGTTTAGACCAGCTTTTTTCCCGCTCAGGCGGTGCGATTATACTGGAAAATAACGAAATTTTGGTCTCGTTTATAGACGTAGGGCAGGGCGACAGCATTCTTATTCGCACTAACAACAATGCCGTTTTAATAGATGGCGGCGTGCGTGCCCAAGGAAACACCGTATTGCGATATATCCGAAACTCGGGTGTGCGCCGCTTATGTTATGTAGTCGTAACCCATCCTCATTACGACCATATTGGTGGGCTTATAACCGTCCTTGGGCGCATGGATGTAGGGCGGGTTATTATGCCTGACGTTACGCATACAACACAAGCATTTCGCGATTTTTTAGCTGTTATTGACAATAACGACATTCCTGTAACATTCCCAGAACCCGGCGACCGTATTCGTGCCGGGTTACTTGACTTTACAATTTTGGGTCCGCCAAACCCGCACCCGGGACCGCCCAATAATTTAAATAATGCGTCAATTATAATGCGCTTGGAACATGGCAGTACGTCGTTTTTGTTTACGGGCGACGCAGAGCAGGAACTTGAACGGTGGCTGGTAGACAATGTTCAAGATTTGCGCACGAATGTACTAAATGTGGCACACCACGGCAGCAGGACTTCTACTACCGAGGCTTTTTTGAATGCCGTAGACCCCACAGCGGCGGTTATTAGCCTTGCTGCAAACAATATCTACGGCCACCCCCACCTGGAAATTCTTGACCTTTTACACGCTCGCGACATTCCCGTTTACCGCACAGACCAACTTGGCACGATAAGGATGATAAGTGATGGACAGCAAATATACTTCCACAGGTAGGTTTAGCGGTGGCGACCTTGCTACTGCGGCCCTATTTACCGTCGACCACTTTGAAGAAGATTATGCCGTATTAGAATGCTCAACTACACATGAGACAATCGATTTGTTGCGGTCTGAATTACCAAAAAACTTGCGCCCTGGCGATGTATTAATGTGCCGAAATGGCGAATGGAGTATCGACCATGCCGCGACGGAAGCCTTAAAAACAGAAATATTTGATTTGTTTGAACGTATAAAGCAAAAAAATCTATAAAAAGCTGCATGCATGATTGATACTATGCGTATAGCTTCTAAAAGGTGGGACTACCATGCGAACACAGGCACCACATGCCATTGTTAACGACTTTCTTGTGCCTATTGATGGCATAAAACTTGGCGGCTATTTCGACAGCCGCATACGCGCGCTAACAACAGGGTTATATCCACGGCTAGACTTCACTATACTTGAAGATTTCTTCCGCCATAAAAAAGATGACTTTGCCTGTGGTGAATTTTGGGGCAAAATCGTGCGCTCGGCCTGCATGGTGTACCGCTATACCGGGGATGCAGGGCTTAAGCAAACGCTGGATACGACCGTTACGGCCATGCTAAAAATCCAAGCCCAAAACGGCGAGATAAGCCAATCTCCCGCAGACAAACAGCCAAACGGGGGAACGGGTTCCGATTTGTGGGAACGCAAATACGTTTTACTTGGCCTGTGGCATTATTATGAAATCGCGCCTTCCCAAGAAGTTTTGGACGCCATGCTAAAGCTGGTGGCTTACACCGAAAGCCAAGTGGGGCACGCGCCAAAAACGCCCATAACCGACACCGGCTGGGCCTTTGAGGGTATCGAGTCATCCTCCATTTTAGAGCCGATAATGAAACTGTATAAGCTGACCGGGGATGAAAAATGCCTTGCCCTTGCCCATTATATAGTGGAAGAAACCGGTGCGTGCCGCCGCGGGAATATTTTCGAAGCCGTGCTAAACGGCACCGACCCGAAGGATATTGGCAACAACGGCAACCCTGCCCAAAGCATTGCTAAAGCATATGAAATTTCAAGTTGCTTTGAAGGGTTGCTGGAATACTACCGTGCAACTGGCAACGAAAAATGGCTGAAAGCCACCAAAATGTATGTAAATAAAGTAATTGCGCAAGAAATTACGGTAGCTGGCTCCGGTGGAGCCGATCATCCATATAACAAAGGTCCTGGAACGGGTGAACAGTGGAATTACACAGCCTTCGAGCAAACCAACACTGGCATAGGGCATATGCAGGAGACCTGCGTAACCGTAACGTGGATGAAATTGCTGTATCAATTATTCCGTCTGACAGGCGACAGCGCGCTTATGGATCAGATAGAAGTGAGTCTGTGCAACGCGCTAATGGGTTCCGTGAAAGCGGACGGCAGTGTGTTCCGATATTATTCGCCGCTGAATGGATGGCGGTTTTTTACAGATGGTTTTGCGCGAGATATTGGCGGTTATGTACTTAGCTGTTGCACGGCCAACGGGGCTTCCGGGCTTGGCCTTATTCCCGATTTAGCGGCTCACCGCCTAACGGGACAAGGGGCCAAAACCACGCTGGCGGTTAATTTATTTGTTGCGGCCAAAATCCCGATTTTTGCGAACGGAACCCTTGGAGCGTTAAAAATCGAAACTGATTACCCGGCCTGTAACCGTGTTGTGTTTACCGTGCAAAAAGGCGGTTGTTTTGCGCTGCGCATACGCATTCCCGGCTGGAGTAAACATACGCAGCTTACAGTAAATGGCAAAGCCATTGGCACACAAAGCGGCACATATGCGGAAATTGACCGCCTATGGCAAGATGGCGATACCGTAATTTTAACCTTGGACATGCAGCCTAGAATTGTACTTTTGCCAAAGCTGCCCGGTATGCCTCAAGCAGAAGAAAAACATGCTGCAGTGCTGTTTGGTCCCCTTGCAATGGCGCGTGAGCGGCGTGTGGACGCAAAGTATGCGGAAGCTGTGTGCTTAAATGAGTTAAAGAAAAACGCACACCAGGATTGGGAACTATTACCCAAACCCAAGTGCGGACGTGTAGGGTTAAGGCTCGGGGATATCCAATTAATAGATTACGCCTCTGCCGGGGAAACCTGGGAAGAGGATTCGGCATTTATGACATGGCTGCCGTTGTGCTGACAGAAAACGCACAAAACAACTCCCGCTATAACTCCAACCAAAAAAGCAATATTAACATTTGAGTTTAAACTTACCAGTGCCAGCAAATTCCCGGGCAAATACTGCCTTGGCGCAAGAAGCCCTATATTCAAAAGCATGCGAGCATATCCCACCCCAAACAAACTAATGCCATAATAATCGGCTGACCTTATAAACGCAAAAAAAAGGCCAGTCGTTATTAAAATTATACAAATTATTTTTATCATTTTCCGGTTGTGCATGCTAAAATACTCAATTATCCACTGTGCGACTACAATAGCCGCTATTGCTACAAAAAACAATTTTAATATCATTCTGCGAAGCCCAAAAGTTCTTACATAAGCATTAATATCCGTTACGATATAACTATGGATCGACCTCTCTGCAGTTCGAATAAAATCCTCTACATATCGCCGCACGGAGACAGGGTTATGGTCATTTGGCCTTAAATATACAATGCCAACATATTCAGTATGGTTTTGAAGCCATGCTAAACCGGTGTTGTTGTACCCAACAATATCTGCCACTACCCCGGCTATACTAAAGCTGATGCCATCAACATTCACATTTAACCCTGCAACATCAAAGGCTCCAAATAATTCCCAGGCAAGGGTTTCATTTAAAACAACTCGACTTTCTTCACCATCACGCCACATGTTACCGGACAAAAACCGCGCAAACATAATTTCATCATATCTATGGTCAACGACAGATACCATAGCTGCGGTTACTCTGTTGCTAAACTCAAACCAGCGTAGTTGTAATTGCTCACCAACTATAATCCCATCAAAATCAGAAGACCAGTTAGCTAATGCTTGTTGAGAAAATAAAAAATTATCATCATTAATAACAGGCTGAATCACTATCACATCGCGCTGAACATACCGCCATGCGTTGGATTCTGCTATGCCAATATATAGGATAGATGCCGCCAAAATGGTAACGAGTACAGCATACAGTAGTACCTTGCCCCGAGTCATCGTTCCGCCGCCAGCCTAATTCTTTCATTTTGGTGCACCGGGCGGTCACTTTGAATAATTACCGCACCAATATCCACATCTGCCCTAGTAAAAGCAGTATACCAATCCCCTTCTTCTTGCACTACAATATTCATGCGCCTGGCATAATAAGCCGCGCTAAAACCAAAGCCCTCTCTTTGGGCAAATAGAATAAATGACCCGCCTTGGTCATGCCGTATGGCCGAATTAGGCAGAGTTCTTCCATATAGGTCTGAAATAAATTCAACAACTACAATGGCACGTTCCCCGCCATAAATACTATCCATGCCTGGAAATACTAGGTCTAGCCGCGTACGCCCCCTGTATGATGCAATATGTTCAATCTCTCCTTCAATACCAAACTGGTATACACCCGGCACATCTATTCGTATTGATAGAATACTGTTATTTATTATTTCCTCCTCAAAGTCTTTCACAGACACAAATTCGTAATACTGCCGCCATAAACGTTCAGGGAAATACGCTGTCACCCTATTTTCTGTCAAAGGGGAGACGCGCATAATCGGTTGGTTGCGCTCTACATGCATACCGCTTTCCAAACCAAACAAAGATTGTACCATCACCGTAGTTTCTGCAGGGTAATGGACGAATACATCCTCAAAACTTTGTCTCTTGATGACAAGCGATTCGTATAATTGGGCAATAGATTCATTAATATCCCTTTCGTCAATATCAGAAAACATTAATGTGTAGCTTAAAATATCTATTTGATGTTCGATACTATTGCGCTCCAGCCGGCTTGCTGCCACTGCTAATCTGCTTTGTGCAAAAAGTAAATCTGCCTGGGTCATTGACCTGCTAATTTCCAGTCTTTCAAGCTGCGTATAGTAGTTCTCTATGCGTCTTAAAATAGTTTCTTCGTCAGGGCGTATGTCAAAAAGCAATCGGGCTGGGCGTACTACGTCACTTTCTGAAACGTGAAAATTAATTATCCCGCTTCTTGGTGCATACACAATATAGCCGTGATTAGGCTCTACAACCGCTTCGGCTCTCATATTAGTTGTAATTACGCGACTTTGTTCAAAACCAACCAATACCGCAGGGGCATTACGAAGGTATAATGTGCTTGAAAAAAATGTTAACAATAATACAACAGCAAATAAGACGCCGCCTATTTTTAAAATTAATCTCTTTCTGGTTTTCATCATATCACCTTTTTCAGTTTACGTGAGACTACGTTATTTCACACCGCTTAAAACAATTCCTTCGGCTAAATGCTCTTTATAATACATGAAAACAAGCACAGGAGGTAGAAGGAAAAAGAATGATGCCGCAAAAATAACATCCAAGTTGTGAATAGCCATATGCGCTAAATACACAGAAAGCGGCAACTGATCGTTCGATAAAAAAATTAAAGGTTGTTCTACCAAGTTCCAGCTTTCGGCCATTGTAAGTATGACAAGGGCTGCAAGAGCTGGCTTAAACATTGGCATAACTATTGACACTATTATTCGCACCTCGCTTGCACCATCTATTTGCGCGGCTTCTATATAGTCCATGGTTAGGGTACGTAAAAATTGCCTTAGAATGAGCACACCAAGGGGACTAACGATAGCAGGCAGGATAATAGCCAAGCGGCTTTCTTCAATACCAAACCAACTTGCTACAATAAAATTAGGTACAATTGCCACTTGTAAAGGCATTAGCACAACTATTATATAAATAACATAAATTACTTCCTTAAAACGTAACCGACTTAGATGAAAAGCATAAGCTGCCGGTGCAGAAAACAACACGGTACCAATAAGAATAGGCAACGCCAATGCAATAGAATTCCAAAACCTACTTATATAATTTGGGCTGCGTATAAAAAGATTGAAATACTGCTCGAATGATACAAAAGTAGGTATTAGCGTCATGCGTACATAATGTATATAGGCCCCAGTATGGACTACTGTCGCATATTCAATATTTCCGGGGCCTACGTCAGCGGTATATCGGTTTACAATTTCAAACATACCCATAAAAGAATTAGTGAATACAATAATTATGGGTAAAACAAAAACAACCGCAAGGATAAACAGCACCGCGATTAAAAAATAATTTTTGGCTTTCCCCAGGATCCTAGTCATAATTAAAAACCTTACGCTGTACGTAGAATACTATGCCAAAAACAAGTACTATCCCTGCCGTTAGTATATATGAAGCAGAGGCAAGCCGCTGATAGTTTAGAGCATCAAACATATTGTTCATGTAGTGTTGCAGCATGTATATACTATAATGGGGATGCGCCCCCGTAAGCAGAAACACTTCACGAAATGCCCTAAAAGACAGTATTACTGACATTATAAATGCGGTTAGCGACGTAGGCACAAGGTTCATAAATGTAACATAAAAAAATTGCTGAAGCTTGTTTGCACCCTCTATTGTGGCGTATTCATAATAATCTTTAGGGATTAAGCTAAGCCCGGATAGATAAAGTACAATAATAAAGCCTATATTCTTCCATGTGAAGATGAAGGCAATAATATACATTGCATAGTTTGTGCTAAGAAAATTTACGGGATAATATGCCTGAAAAAAGCGATTTAACACACCATTGAAGCTGAATAAACTTTGCCAAAAATGAATCATAGAGCCCGATGGAATAACTAAAGGCAGTAAAAAGCAAATACTTAATATACCCTTTACTGCCTTGTTCGATGAGTGTAATAAAACCGCTATCATTAATGCAAGTGTCATGTTAATTGGTACAGAAAAAAACATGAAACGTAATGTATTTCTAATTGCCAACTGAAATGCCGCGTTTTCAAAAGTTCTAACAAAATGTTCGAGCCCTACAAAGTTTCGCCCCAGAGGGTTGTCAATTACAGCCATATGTAATGACATTATAAAAGGTAACACGAAAAACACGATAATTCCTATAAAGCTTGGCATCGCTAATATTATAAGAAAAAATTCGCGCCTTGTGTTGTATCTCATGACTGATCAATCCCCTTTAGGTGCAAACATCCATATGTTGTTACATCACATAACCATGCATGTATTAAAGTCGATGACCATGCAAAAATATTTTGGCACTCTGGGTTGTTCTTATCCATGCAAATAAAATCCATGTCAAATATAATCTTGTCGCTAGCGATACAATTCCTTAGCATATCTAAACGTAAGCCCAGTTCTAACGCATAGCCTTTTTCGATTAGCATAAGCTGGTATTTATAGAATTCACTATTCCACGGCTCCCAATCATCATGTTTTACGCTAAATTCACGGCAGGTTATATATGAATGCCCAGAACCATCGCCGGCAAATAAATCCACACGTAATCTTCTTACAATAGGCATATCCTGGTTTTTGTCGGCTTGGCGATTTGCAAAATAAAATGTCAGGCAACAATCCGCTGTTTGCTTTAGCAGGTTAAACTCGTCGGACCATACCTTAAACAAAAAATAAAGATAACCATCAGAAATCCTGACATTTCCATTACAAAGCCATGTATCAGCCTGAACAGGCATCATGATTTTTTTGCGGTTAGTTTTAAAACAATTGCTTACGGGTATTTCAGGGTTATTAATAGCAAAGCTGTTTTTACTCGATGTAATTACATAGCGGTCGCTTTCATAGCTATTGATAGTTGGTTGCTTTATTTCCAGTTGGCTAATAATATTTTGGGCAAACTGCTGGTTAGACATGTGAATAATTTCAAACAAATTCCCGCTTTTTAAAGTAAAATCAATTACGGAATCGAAAAACTGCGTGTAGCTAAGGTGCTTTTGGTAAACGCCGTTAATATCAATATGTTCAAAAACATTTTTGTCATATAGCCGCAGTATGCTAACTATAAAAACTACGTCCGAAACAATGTCCCATTCAAGGGCTTTTTTTAGTAGTTCATCAAAATCTATATTGTGTTTTCTTATATATAGGTCGATATCCAGTACCAATTGAATTTTGTAGTACCTTACACCGGTGAGTGCACCGTTTTTCATTATTTCATAAGGGGAAGAAAAAAAGTGCTTGGTAGCATGGGAAATTAAACACAGAATATTATCATAAATATCAAGAACAGGGGCAGTGAATCCGTTGCCCTTAAATATTCTCACATTTTGAAGCATCTTTTCTGTCAAGCTTTCAAAGTGTTTGTCTTTTCGGTGCACAAAATAGGCACATGCGCAAATATGTATCTCTATGGCAAGAATAAAATTAAAATTATTGTGTTTGATATGCTTCACCAGAGGGTCAAAATGATGTGACTCTTCGTGCTCCATTGCTTTTATTCCGTTTAGCATTGTTTCTGTATTTGTTAGAAATTCATTTGTATAGGATAGATTTTTTGCTATTCCTAAAAGCTTGGATAGGTTTTTGCGTTCTACCAGAATGTCGATATCAAAAAACAGCCTTAGTTCAGGCTTGGCGTATAGGTCTTCGGCCAGTGCTAATCCTTTTAGCAAAGCAACATTGATGCCGATATTGCTTGTAGCAGTGAATAGCGCGTTTAATTCATTTTTAACTAACTCGTTAAATGTTTTTTGGCGATGCCTGATAATATGATCCAAAGCCGGGTTAGTAGTTTTGAACCCCAGTAAATCGTGGGCTTTGCGCTGCTCTATTGTATAATTTTGCTTTATATATTCAAGCATGCTCACGGCAAAGCCCACCTTTATATATTTATTATTTGCATCACCAATTCATTTCCATTAAAGCTAAAGTTACTCTGTTTTGTAAATATTCGGCGGCTTGTTCGGCTGTAACAAAGCCTCTTTCGAATTGGTCGATAACTTCAACTTTTATGTCTACGATTTGATCTGGAATTATGCGTCTGTCCACCATGGGCATAATTGCGAAACTCTCCAGCACAGAAATCCCTTCTGCAACTGCTTGAATCCTACCTTCTGCCGTAACCCAGCCATTACGGCGAAATACGTAATCACTTGGGGCATAATGTACAATTTCGCGTCTCATAAGGGGCTTATAAGTCGATACCATTCTTGGTATCTCGAATATATCTACGAACCTAGGAGTCTGCATAAATTTAACAAACTCCCAAGCAGCTTGGCGTTGGTTTGGTGTAGTGTTTTCATTAAGCCCCCATGCTGTCCATGGTTCGATTACCAATTCGCCCTGGTGGTTTACCAATGGTACATGCCCGCTAAAAATCAGATTTTCAATAGGAAAAAGATATTGTGGAGTGAAGGGTGTAAGATGGTGGAATAAATACTTATTGCTTAGCTGTACTTCTTGGGCACTGTCAATTATTTGGATGTATGCGTCTAGCTGGGAAGGAATATCAGGATTTGTGAAATCTCTTGCAGCAGTAATGAAATTAATGAAATCTTGATTGTTAAAATCAGCTGTTCGTGTTTCCATATCAATGAATCGCTGTATATATCCACCATTAGCTATGCTTAAAAGAGAAGCCATTACTGGGTCAAAAATTTGATGAATATATAATGATGAATCGAAACTTTTTACAAGCTGAATAAGATCATATGCTGTTACCCCGGTTTTTTGATTTAATTCGTGCTCAAGACCGGGAATATTCGTATTTACGGCTACCATGCCCCAAATAAAATGAGTTGGAAACGCAAACAACTCCTCTTGAAAAGAGGCTGCGTGGAAAACATTCATGAAATAATCGTCTTCATAAAAATCTGGTTGAGCGTGCATTATAGGGAACCAGTCAGCTAAGAAACGAACGGTGTCCGGGTCTTTGTAATTTAGGCCATCTATTAAAAACAAATCAGGGGCGTCTCCTGTTAGAAAAGCTAAGCGTATTTGCTCTAAGTATTGTTCCCGATCATATCCAAATCCGGTTATGTCTAAACGAATATGTGGGTTGTCATTTTGAAACATTGGTCCAAATACGTCGCTAACAAGATGTGAGTGCGGCCATAAATACCATACGCTTAAGTTAACTACTTCCACGTACTCCCCATTGACATAAACCATGTTGTTATCGTTATTTGACCGGTTACAGGCTGTTGAAAAAATTATTGCGCATAACAGGGGTATGAATAGTGAAAAGAGGCTGGTTTTGTTTAAGTGTTTGCCCTTCATTTTGATACTTCCCCTCTGCTTTAGCATTGACCAGATATGTTTAATAATAAATACGGTATTGTGGGGATATTGTCTGCTTTCGCATTATCACCAATTCATTTCCATTAAAGCTAAAGTTACTCTGTTTTGTAAATATTCGGCGGCTTGTTCGGCTGTAACAAAGCCTCTTTCGAATTGGTCGATAACTTCAACTTTTATGTCTACGATTGAATCTGGAATTATGCGGCTGTCGACCATAGGCATACTTGCAAAACTCTCTATTACAGAAATCGCATCCAAGATTGCTTCAATTCTACCTTCAGCAGTTATCCAGCCATTTTGGCGGAATAGAATATCATTAGGTACACTTTGTATAAATTCGTGTCTCATAAGTGGTTTATAGGTTGGCACCATTCTTTGCGACCCAAACATATCTGAAAACCTTGGACTTTGCATAAATTTAACGAACTCCCATGCGGCTTGTTTTTGGTTCGGTGTTGCGCTTCCATTGAGTCCCCATGCTGTCCATGGGTTAATTACTAACTCACCTTTGTGGTTTACTAATGGCACATGGCCATCAAAAATTAAGTTTTCGATAGGAAGAAGGTACTGCGGAGTAGTTGGCATGTAATAGAGGAAAAAATACCTATGACTTAATTGCGCCTCCTGGGCGTTATCAATTACTTGTATATTTGCACCTAAATCTTGAAGCGCGTCGGGATTTGTAAAATCCCTTGCGGCAGTAATAAAGTTGATGAAATCTTGATTGTTAAAATCAGCTGTTCTTGCTTCCATGTCGATAAACCGTTGCACATATCCACCACTAAATATGCTGAAAAGAGAAGCCACTACCGGGTCAAAAAACTGATGAATATATAGGGAAGAATCGAATTTTTCCGCAAGTTGGATGAGGTCATATGCGGTTACTCCGGCTTTTTGATTTAATTCGTATGCAAGGCCAGGAACAGTTGTATTTGCGGCTACCATACCCCAAAAAAAATGAGTTGGAAACGCAAATAGCTCCCCTTGAAAAGAGGCAGCGTGGAAAACATTCATAAAATAATCGCCTTCATAAAAATTAGGCTGGGCGTACATTATGGGAAACCAATCAGCCAAGAAACGAACAGTGTCCGGGTCTTTATAGTTTAAGTTATCTATTAAAAATAAATCAGGAGCATTTCCGGCCATAAAAGCTAGTCGTATTTGCTCTAAGTATTGTTCCCGATCAAATCCAAAGCTGGTTATGTCTAAACGGATATGGGGGTTATCATTTTGAAACATTGGCCCAAATATATCGCTAACAAGATTTTGACCAGACCATAGGTACCATACACTTAAGTTGATTACTTCCACATACTCCCCATCCATATAAACCATTTCGTTATCGCTATTTGACCGATTGCAGGCTGTTGAAAAAATTATTATGCATAATAGGGGTATGAATAGTAAAAATGTTTTGATGCTATCAAAGTATTTTTTTTCCATTTTGACACTTTCCTTTCTGATTTAAACCTTACTATCCCTCAATGCCGCGTGAGCATTTGGATAAAAATATAAACCTTTTAACAAACATATTTTCATAATCGCCCTTCTTTCGTACTCTTGCAACGATATACCAAATCGTTTTTGCCAAGCAGAACAGTTATTGAGAAATTCCTCCTTAGAATTTGTTTGAACAATTTTTGCATAAGCCTTTACTATGTTTGGATTACTTATCATAAAAACATACGGATTTGATAAGAGTTGATTATCCAATGTTTTCTTAATGAGTTCTATCTCCTCCTCATTTGACGAATTCATATCTAGCATATGCACATAGTCGGCGGACTCGTTCTCAGATTTTTTGAAATGTGAACAGTATGGGTATCTAGCAAAACAATCACCGAATAAAGCGTACTGAGCTGCCGGACACCCCCGGCATATAGGCGAATACTCGCAATCCTTACACCCATTTAAATATTTTTTGTATCGTCTGAATTTTTTTAACAACGGTGATTGTAAAAATATATTCTCAAAAGATTCCTCTTTCAAATTTCCAAGTACAATCGGCATGCGTCTACAAGGCAACACATCTCCGTTTTCCAGTATACAAATTGACGACCATCCTACAAGACAACCGGAAATATGAGAAACCGGAGCTTTGGCTGAAAAGCTAGTATTATCTTTAAGCACTTGAAGCGTATTAAATTTTGTTGCTTTATATGAAAATATTTTCTGACCGGACCGATTTTTGTAATTACTAACAAAATTATAATACTCTTCCATTGTATTGTCAAAAACTTCAATCGGCATGATACTTTTTTCTGATGCAGCATTACCTATGCAAATAGCGTAATCATAGCAAAACTTAAAAGAATCCAAGGCTTTGATGAGAAACTTACACAGAGGTATTAAGTCATTAAAGTTTTCCATAGTTGCAGTATACATTATTTCTGGAATAAACCCAGAATTTTCAAGCCTCCGACACGCATCTATAGTCCTGCTGAACGAACCTGTGCCACGAATACTATCATGTGTATCCTTTAATCCATCAAGACTGATCTGATAATTTTCTACTCTATTACTTATCAAAATTTTTTCGTTTTCGTCATTCACCATTTCGGGGCTGTCCATAATCCCGACCGTTTTATTATTTGAATATAGCAAATTTAGTATTTTTTCACAGTCAGGATTTAACAATGCTGAACCGCCAGTTATAGAATAATTATCAGTGAAGTTATACTTTTCACAGAAGTTTGACACGTTTAAAAACATGTTATAAAAATCATCAAATGAGCAATCTTGAGCTTGATAATTTTCATCGAACATATAACAGTGCTTGCATCGGCTCAAACAATTAGAAGTTATATGCCATTGTATGCCTAGGTCCCCATCATTCACTTGCAAATTTACCACCACATTTATTTAAGATTAGTCGCGTGGTATCGCCTATAATGCGATAGCACTCGCTTGTAGGCTTATTCGGGTTTTCAGGAGCTACGCCCAAACACCCTCCTGTGCATCCTACCTTGCCCACACACTTGCTACAAAAAATTTTAATACGTTCATTTCTCTTTGTCGTCAAAGTATCAGTTAAGTTATGCAGACCGGTTCCAAAAATATAGTCATAGGAGTCCGTAACCAAATTGCCCATACTGTAACTTATTGCTGCACATGGTCTTACATTTAAATTCACATCGACATAAGGCTTCAACCTGGGAATCTCCAATAAAATTGAGCAAGAACTGAGTGGCTCGAGATTACTCATTATGGAACCAAGCAACAAATGTGACCCTATTTCTCTCATGAGTGTATCTTGCGTGTGCTTGCATTCGTCTGGGCTAAGCTTCAGATTATCCCAAGCATTACTTGCTTTGCCCAAATTTTGGACAAATGAAAAGCTCGGTTTAAATTGTTTTTCAGTTGCGATTTTATAAACACCCCCAGCTTGCAAGTAGTTATCCTTAGTAATTGTCATTCTCACTTCGCCATTGTTATACCCAAGGCTATGTAGCTTGTGCATTGCACTAACTACTTTTTTATAACTTCCCGAGGCTCTCAACTTGTCATGAGTAGTTTCGTCGACACCATCTAAACTAAACTGTATCTTAATTTTGTCATTTGCTAATAGAAAATTAATCCAATCGTCGTCAACAAAATAGCCATTGGTTATCACAATTGTACGAAGATTTTTTTCTGTTAAGTAAGTTAACATGTACTTGAGGGAGGGATGCATTAAAGGTTCGCCGCCACTCAACGCAACTACATTGCATTTATTACTGGCCAATATATCAATAGCCTTTTTAAACAAATTAAAATCCATATACTTTTGTGATTTAGGAACCACATCAGACTCACTAAAACAAAAAGCACAGGAAAAATTACATGCCTGTGTTATTTCTAATATAAACATATTACTGTCTATTTCATATTGCTTGTTCATTCCCTATACCTCCCCATTGTAATTTCTATATTATGAAGCTTGGCCTGGTGTTCCCACTAACGAATATGCATCTTTGCGGCTTCAGCACGTTTGCTGCGCAAACGCCGCCTGCGGCGTCCGGCCTTCTTGCCGGTACATGATGTTTCCGCATCTTCGTCGAATTTTTTCCTTGTGTGCCTTTAGGCACACGGCGTCAAAAATGTCTCGAACCTGCAAAAAATCAGACTCGCAAATCTGCACGTTCTTATAGTGGGGACACACCCTAGAGACTAATTAGGTTTGCCTCTAAAAGGGACGCAATAAATGAAGACACGTCTTTACTTATCTCCTCACAATTTTCATCGCTATACTCATTACAAAGAGAATCAACAATTTGCTTCTGTGTTCTTCCTTGCTCTAGCATTTCCCAAATTAACGCTTCGACATCAGCAAATACAGATATAGTATCGCCAATCATCATTACAATGCCTGTTTCACTGCGATCTACATATATGATATCCTTATTTATATTTAATAAGCTGTAAAACATATCAACCTCCATTCCAATCAACCCAAAACATAGAATATTTAATATTATAAACCAGTTGAATAGTTGACTCGCGTAACCATTTATTATTACAGTTTATACATCACCTTATAGTAACAGCTTTTTAGTAAGCTATACTAAGAGGCATTGGACAACCTTTTCTAGGAACAGATGATTAATCGTCCATCTGCACGACGGGCGGTCGCCAGATACTTGCATTTGCATGTAAAGTTACATCCACTAATTCCTCTTACTCTTAATTTATTTGATGTAATTTGGGGTTGCGCCATACTTTCTTTTCGTTCAACGTTGATTACACTTCCCTACGTTCTTATCATTTTCAGGGTCGAGGTGCAACCGCCCAACCACAAGGTCTCGGGGGCTGAGACGGCCAACCGGGGCTAGTTAAACCACTTGCATTCGCATGTAAAATCACATCCGTCAATTCTTTTTGACTAATCTGATGCAATTCCGGCTTACGCCATGTTTTCTTTTCGTTTAACATTTATATCATTCCTTTCTGTTTTTTTAACAACTGTACTGCAAGCAACTATTCAATTGGCTTATAATCATTTGTTAGGCGATGTTTTTACCACGACCCCCAATAATTGAGACAAAGGCACGTGGTAATCATCTGCATGTTCGTTGTAATCGCCTTTAGTAAGGAAACCGATCAGCTCTCCGTTTTGCATAACTTTATCAATAATCCTGTGAACCGTTAAGTGGCTTTCAAATTTTTTATATACAATTATATCGTTGGTTTTAACCATATAAGGGTTAACAGATACCACCTTAACTACATCCCCAGGCGTTAAACATGGATACATACTGTATCCATTTACAACAACACTAAAGCACAAGCCAAGTTTGTACGAACCCAGGATTTTATCAACTACATTATTTGAAGATTTATCTAGCATTGTTAACATTGAACCCACCCTAATCTTATGCTAATGCCTCCAAAACATTTGATATACGCCGGGAAGTAGCATCCAAGTCGTTATTCACGGTAAAATATAATGGGATATCTGCAATTAATCTATTTACCTTAACAATATCTTGCAACAGGTCAGAAGTCGTAAAAAGATTTTCTAAAAAAAATGTTCTCTTCTGGGTAATATTCACTATTTCTCTTATACTACTGTCGGTATTGTTGGTATTTCGTGTATAACTTCCAAGTACAATACCCGCAATTAATTTATATTTACGTTCGTCTCTTGTTAATGTAGGAAAAATAAAACTTCTATCAAAAGTACCAAAGTTAAAAACAGGCACATTAACACCTTTTCTTTTTAGCAACTGCTCTGTGCCTTGGCGAATGTGGATTAATTTTTTAAAGGGCTCTATTGTATTATTTGATTGTTGTATTATCGTATAATCGTCTGTTAAATAGTCAAAACCATTGGCGAATAAGTATGTAGATAATGTAGATTTGCCTGCCATAGACTCACCCAAAAGAAGAACCGCCGAAGAGCCTTTTGCAATACAAGCGGCATGAAAAAACAAGTAATCTTCCTTTGGAATTAAAAAAGATTCAATTATCTTGCGCATTGCAAATAAAATATCTGCAGTGGCTAACACTTCTTCTTTTTCGCCCTCTAAATGGTAACGTATATCTTCTTTGGCTTGATAAATATACGCACGGGGCTTTATGTAGTCCTGAATATTGTAATAGGTATGTGGGTAAAACTGTGCAAATATAAACCGTTCGACGGCATCATCACAACAGTCTAATATTATTTGATACTCAGTGCTTGGAACATTAATAATAAACACAAAAAACACCTCGCATGCTATCAATATTATGAATACTTTTTGAGAGTAACACTAAAAACGAGTTTAGCGACATATAACATATTTAGTTAGCAATGTTATTATATCCAGACCCTCTCACCCCGTTCACCTCCCGCCAATTCCGCCCCCAT
>Ga0123355_10000214_pt1 | contig 72379 bp, 67 predicted proteins | sample TergutEmb28metaG_3_FD_89872 | JGI IMG/M metagenome (GOLD analysis project Ga0123355, IMG submission 89872) | Embiratermes neotenicus P1 segment gut microbial communities from Petit-Saut dam, French Guiana - Emb289 P1 | ecosystem: Host-associated > Arthropoda: Insects > Digestive system > Gut ...
ATCCAGTAAGTACAGATGGCTTAGATTCTGCAACCTCGCGCAGAAAGACGGAAACGTCAAATAGTTCATGAAAACACAAAATGGTAAAATTATATACAATGGTTGCATTTATTGTTATAATAGGTGCAACTTTTTTATGTTAAATTTGTGTTTATTATAGAAGTATGAAACATCGAATATATGGAGTAGCTATATGAAAAGAACCATTGCAATTAAGCGAGAAGCGAGACAGAAGCTCAGACTGGCATACTGGTCTGCAACGCTTGTGTGTGTTGCTTCGTTTATGATTTATGGCTATGTATCAGATGCAGTTGGACTCATTCCATTTACTGTTTCAAATGCTGTAGAGATGTTTATGTTCCCCGATTCGCCATTGCTGTTATTGGCGCTTTTTGTGCCGCTATATTTTTTTGTGATTGGCCCACTAACAGTCGGACGAGCAAAATATTTCTTACATGGAATTGACGGCGATTGGAATATTCGTTATCTGTTCTCGCCATTTCTAACGCGAGATTATTTTCGGATAGTGTTGGTGATGGGCTTGCGAGCCCTTGCGTTTGGTATTGTACTTCTCTTTGGATTATTTGCGGTGGTGTTTGGAAGTACTTTTACATTTTTATGGGTAGTAATTATTGGCGGTGTTCTGATTACAATAGTTGGAATAGGGTTGTACTATCGCCATCGTTTTACGCCGTATATCTTGGCAGAAGACCCGTTGATGAAGTTTACAGAGACAAAATATCGTAATGAGGACATTATTAGTGATGATAGCAAATTTAAAAGATTGTTTGTCGTCGATTTTTCATTTATGACATGGTATATAGCTGGCAGTTTATTCTTTGGTATCGGGCAATTCTTCTTTATGCCTTATCATGAAACAACAATGGCACTGCGGTACCGTGAGTTGGTCACGCTTTGGGAAGAACCACTAGGTCGAAAATCGACGAAGCAAGACACGATGGAGCTCAAGCAAGAGGATAGCAAGTCACAAGAGATGGGCGTAATAAAATCAGAGGCTCGATCACATAAACCATACAAGACCATCCCGGCGATTATCATCTGTCTTTTAATTTCACTTTCGCTTCTTGTTGGAATTACTCCTGTTTCGACAGCGAGTGCGCATACTGAGGACACGGAGAGCGAAGTTATCGTGACAACAGAACGAGAACTGCGTGATGCCATAAGGCGAAACTTGAACTCTATTCGTATTGATACGACTATTGCTCTTGTTGCGGATGAGCTCGTAATCAATGATGGACAGGATATTGTCTTACACGGTAACGGCGTAATTGTGATTGCAAATGATGTGCGAGGGTCGGCAACTCGACACATTGTTATTTATGAAGGAGGACGACTTACACTAGAAGATGAGCTTACTCTCAAACGTGATATGAGCATTAATCATGGGGGCGGTGTGCTGGTTAGAGGCGGGCACTTCATAATGTATGGTGGTCGCATTGAAAATAGTACCCGTAGCGGTGTAGAGGTCGAAAGTGGTTTATTCGAAATGCATGGTGGAGTGATTCACGGGAACTATGCTTTTGTTGGTGGTGGCGTTATCTTAGATAGTAGACGGGGCAACGCTCGTTTTTTAATGACCGATGGTGAGATTTCTGGAAATATAGCATCAATTGGTGGTGGAATTGGTGTTCTGGGTGGTGGCGGCGGTGTGACCATACATGGCGGTCGAATCACAGGAAATCATGCAGATTTTGACGGGGGAGGCATTAACCTTGAACCGTTGACAACATTCAGTATGACAGGTGGAGAGATTTCATACAATCATGCGGATGGCTTCGGGGGGGCAATTGGAGTTGGAATGGCGGTATTTCATCCGCATTTAGGATATGAGCATATTAGTATTGGGCCTGAAGCACAGCTCTTCGGAAACACAGCTTATGGGCGAGTAGGTGACAATGAAGATCCGCATAGAACAATTGGATATCAGTTCGGATTATCAGAGTACCCGCAAATACAATGGTACGGTGATAACAGCCGTCCGGGAACACATTTGATAAATAATTATGACATTGCATTTTTTGGCTCATATCGCCATTATCTGGCTGGGTGGCAGATACAGCTTGCTTTGGGTGTTGTGATTTTAGTTGGAAAAGGTATTTCTTTTCCTATTCTTAAAATAATGGAAAAGAAAGCTGCGTTGAGGGAGGAAGAATTATGCGATGTAAAAGAATAATAACATGCTTGTTGATGCTAATCTTTGCACTTGTAGTTATGGCATATCCTCCGGTAGCGGCACATGAAAATGAAGTTGTTGTTCAAACAGAGAATGAGTTACTTACTGCAATTGAAAATCATGTGCAAACCATTGTGATTGACGGATATATTCCACTTAGTGATGAAGTAATCGTTACTCGAAATTTGACAATAACCGGACAAGGAGTGCTCACTGTTTCGGATAACCATAGGCATTTTGCGATTGAGCACGGTAGTCACCTTGTTTTGGATGGCGATATTACTTTGACTCGTGCGGCAAACTATATAGCACGAGGTGGTGGGATTGTTGTTCGACGAGGCACTTTTACTCTCTATGACGGACAAATAAGCGACAACTATGCCAGATGGGGTGGTGGAGTCTTCCTTAATTTGGGTAACGTGAACCTTAATGGAGGGTCTGTACGTAACAACTATGCAATGTTCGGTGGTGGGGTTTATGCATTAGGCGGCCATGTAACCATTTCTGGAACAAATATTAATAGTAACCATGCAGAGAGAGGTGGTGGCATTTATATTGGCACACAGCTTGGTGAGCAAAATTTGCCCGTACTGACTATGCGTGGAGGCGTGATTTCTGATAATTTCGCAACATTCACTGGTGGTGGGATATTTAGTTCTATAAGCAATGTTTTTCTGGAACGTGGTGTAATTAGTGGTAATATAGCTTCCGGTCATGGTGGGGTTTATATCTGCGTTTCGACATTTCATCAAATTGGCTCAAGGATACAAATACATGACAACTACCCACGCAACCGTCATGAACCACCCGAAATGTCATTGTTTGAGCGGGTAATTGAGTTGTTGTTTTCAATAACGATTATACATATCATTGTATTGTTTGCCTTAGCAGGCACTGGAGTCTATTTGTCGAAACGAAAGAATGTCAGAGGTGGCTAGATGAAAAGAATGCTTGTAATAAAACGCGAAGCAAGGCAGAAGCTAAAACCAGCGTACTGGTCTGCGCTGTTAGTTTGTGTTGTTTCGTTTTTGATTTATAACTATGTTCCGAATATAGGTGCTATTGGTTTTGATATATCAATACCGTTTACATTACCTAATATTCTGAGGATACTCATAGCAACGGAATCATTAATACTGCAACTATTGTTGATTTTAGCTGTTTCGATTATACTATACATCTTTATCACGGGACCTCTCACGGTGGGACGTGCACGCTATTTTTTGCATGGCATTGACGGTGATTGGAACATACGTTATCTGCTTTCGCCATTTCTTACGCGAGACTATTTTCAAATTGTACGCACAATGGCGATGCGATATCTTATAATTTGCATTGCGCCAGTTGTTGCAGGCATTCTTTTTTTACTTTTATACATTAGGGTGGATAGCATTTGGGCTATTTTGATTATTTGTAGTCCAGTTGTAATTTGTTCGATTGTTGTATATTATCGTCACCGTCTGACACCATATCTGCTAGCAGAAGAACCGAAAATGAAATTCTATGAGACAAAGATCAAACACAATCGAATCGATAGTGACGACAAATTAGTCGGTCTGTTTGTTGTTGACTTTTCATTTTGGACTTGGTATGTATTTGGTGCTACACTATTCTTCATAGGGCAGTTTTTCTTCATGCCATATCATGAGACTGTTATAGCGTTGCGTTACCGTGAGTTCTTTCCGCGTAAGCAAGATGAGGGTGAATCGACGAAAAAAGCTGATTTGCCAAATGATGAAAATTTAGGACAACATAAAGGTTCAACACTTTCGGCTAATGGTGCTACAAAAGTGATGTTCTGCATTTTCTTATCAGTTGCGATTTTGACAGGAGTATTTCAGTCTGCGATAGCAAGTGCATATGATGAGACTGAAATTATAGTTACAACAGAGGAAGAGCTGCGTGATGCAATACATGAAAACAAAAGCCCTATACGTATAGATACGTCAATTTATTTAACAAGAGCAATAAACATAGCTCAAGAACATAATATCGTTCTTAGGGGAACCGGTACTCTTTATGCTGCCGCCACCAGAGATGTGGTTGGTCATCATAATCTTCTACGTCACTTTGTGATTCATAGTGGTGGGCGGCTTACATTACAAGAAGATCTTCGACTTACAAGAGCTTCAGATATTGAGTACGGTGGTGGTATTCATATACATGATTCTTTTGGCGACGAGCAATTTATAATGGAAGGTGGACGGATTGAGTATAATATCGCTTATCGAGGCGGTGCCGTTAATGTTGAGGGTGGACATTTTCGTATGTATGGTGGTGTAATTCGAGGAAATCATGCGGGAGCAGCTGGCGGTGGTGTTCATGTAAGTAACAGCAGGGGTGTGATTTTGTTTACCATGAACGGAGGCGAAATAAGTGAGAATACATCACTTAATGGAGGAGGTGTGCATCTACTTAGCAATGCTCATTTTGCTATGTACAATGGATTAATTACGGAAAATACGGCGCAAGATAGTGGAGGGGGTATTGGACTATTTATAGCTTCATCTGCTAGCATAATGGGTGGCGAAATATCACACAATCGGGCAGGGAGACATGGTGGAGCTATTGGACGCAGTAATCAACAAGATGGTTATGAGAATATAACTACTGGTTCACAAGTAAGGTTTTATGGAAATAGCATTGATGGACGATTAACACGCCATGGTACCAACAGAATGAGTAGTAGTATTAGATATAATGCGGGACGTACAGAATTTCCACAGATCCAATGGCACGGCGAGAACAGCCGTCCGGGAACACACCTTATTAACAACTATGATATAGCATTTGCCGGATGGTGGATGCCTGCTCAATGGCAGTTTAACCTTATGCTTGCGGCAATAGTCATAGTAGGAAAGGCAGTAGCACTGCTGATACTTAAAGTGCGAGAAAGGAAACTGGAATCACAACAGGAGGTGGAGTATGCGGAATAAGCGAATAAGCACTATAACTTTATCTCTAATTATACTTTTCGTAATCTGCATCAGCTTATACCCTTCGGTGATGGCAATGGAGAATGGGATTGTTGTACAGACAGAAGAAGAACTCATTGCTGCAATTGAGAATTATGCTGAGAGTATAGTAATTGATGGATATATTCACCTTAGTGAAGCAGTTGAGGTCCGCCATCATCTAACTCTGCACGGTCAAGGGACAATGACTGTTTCCGGCCATCACAGGCACTTTGAAATGTGGGGTAGAAGTCAGCTTGTTATAGATGGTGATATTATCCTAACTCGTGCTGAAGGGTATGAAGGGCTTGGTGGCGGAATTAGGAATGTTGGTGGTACACTCATAATTAAATCCGGAAATATTTACAACAATGAAATGGAACGTGGAGGCGGTGTTCATATAACAGAGGGCCGGCTATATATATACGGTGGCACTATAAGTCAAAATAGTGCATCCATTGGTGGCGGTGTTTATATTGGTGGATGGGATGTATTTGATGTTTTGCTCTTTAATTTTCGCTCTGCCTTATTCATGCGTGGCGGAGAGATTTCTAACAATGTAGCGGCATTTACTGGTGGGGGACTGTACAGTACCATTGCAAACATATATTTAGAAAGTGGCGTCATTGCAAATAATCGTGCATCAGGTAGCGGTGGAATCTTTATCTCATCAATATCACAATATTATGTCAGCTCCGAAATGCAGTTTGAAAATAATTATCCAGTCAATCGCCATGATATTGAGTTGTCAGGTTTTAGATGGTATGAACTTCTAGAATCACCAACAATTTTTCACATAATAGTTGCGTTCATCATTATTGGTATTGGAATTTTCTTGTCGAAACGAAAACGTAACAATAGCAATAGCGTCGAAAGCGACCAAAATCAGCAAAGTGAAGAGGGCAAGCCCGATTCAGAGGATTCCGGATCAAGCCCGGGATGACAGAGGGCATAGCACAAGAGATCTGATCCCTTGTGTTCTCGATCCCCTGTGTCCTCATGTGTTCTTAAAATGGAACAAATATTTTTATTTTCCGTCTAATAAGCAAGCACGGTTAGAAATTAAGTAGCCGCTGATTTAGATTCTGCAACTACGTGCAGAATGACGGTTGGACGCTGATTGAGGAGGAAGTCAAAATGAAAAAGTTTGTAGCTATAATTTTGTGTATAGTTCTCTCGATGGCATTGCTGGTAGGATGTGGTTCAGCAGCTTCATTTGATACTACATTTGATGAACCGGCAAGTGCGGATTTTATGGGGCGTAATTATGGTGCTGTTCGTCAAAATGCAGTGTTTGGAGAGGCTCCGGAATTGTCTGCGATGGCAGATGCAGACTGGGCATTTGAAGAAGAGATGGCGCTTGACGATGCTGGTATGTGGTATTCAGCGGACTTTGTCGAGCAAGAATCCGGTGGAGGCATTATGCCAATATCAGCACCGGCGCCCGTGCCGGAAGGTGGCATGGCAGACAAAATCATATACACGGTTTTTACAGATATTGAAACCATGAACTTTGATGAGACAATCAATGGGGTTCACGCACTGATAACGGCATATGATGCATTTATCGAAAGCTCTAGTGTAAGTGGTGTCAACTATGCGGCACAATTTCATGGATGGAATGATTTTCGTAATGCACGCTTTACAATCAGAGTTCCAAACCAACACCTAGATGTTGTAACGAACAGACTTGAAGATATTGGAAATGTTACACACGAGAGTACCGATGCAATGAACATAACATCGCAATTTGTGGACACTCAATCTCGTCTTAACTCTCTGCTAATTCAAGAAGAACGCTTGCTTGAAATGCTTGCAGAAGCGCAAGATGTGCCAGACTTAATTATGATTGAAGAGAGAATTAGTGATGTTCGCTTCCAGATTGAATCATTGACAACAACAATAAACACTTGGCAAAGCCAAATTGACTTCAGTACCTTGCACTTGAATATATGGGAAGTCGAGCAGTTTACGGAGCGTCAAGAAATTCATCGCACATACTGGCAGCAAATTGGCGATGGATTAGCTTCAACAGTGCGTGGTATCGGCAGATTTTTCATGAACCTCTTCATGTGGATTATCGTCTCTGCACCTGTGATTATTATAGTCCTGATTGTACTTGTGGTTGTTGCTATAATCGTAAGGGCGAAGATTCGTAAGTACATAAAAAATAAGAAAGCAAAGTCTGACGGGAGTGTAACACAAGACGCTCAAACCTCAAAAAAAGCACAACACAAGCTCGAAGATTAGTATGTTGTCGATATAGATACAGTGAAACGAAAATGACACGGTTCAAACTAGAACCGTGTCATTTGCTTGATAAATTTGAGTAGATTTGATATAGTCATTACGTTAATCCATGCTAAGGAGGCAGATTGTATGCAACCAACTATTCAAACAAAACTTAATCCTGTGATTGAAATTCTGGGATTGATTTATCTTAGTCATAACCCTAAAATGCAAGAAAAGGATGAAGTAATAAAGCAGTCGGCAGAGCTCGGGATCAATGGTGAAGAGCTGTATAAGAAATATAGTGGAGTTCTTCGTAGATATATTACTGCATTTGAAAAGCATGTGGTCATTGAAGAAGCAGACAGTACTTATTTTGTAAAAACCGACACAGCGTTCATCTTCTTCGCACAAATACTACTTGCATCAATGCCGGAATGGCTGGACAATATTGAGTCGATTCCGGAACAGGAAATTGTTGATGAGCTGATGGTGGGTATTCGTGGCTGGGTGGTTGACGATCTGCCAGAAAATGCAACAACCAATGAAATTGTCGACGCGTTGTCGCAAACGGAGTTGTCGCCTAATGATTGCTGGCAATTTTTACGCTTGATACAGCAACCCAAACAACAACTTATACATCTTGCTCAGATTATACGGAAAAATCTTCCTGCATATGAAAATGCCTTGTTAAGTGTAGAAAAACCGCTGACAAAGCGAATGGAGACATTCGTAAAAATGCGTAAAAAAAGTTTGCATGGTGGCGAGGCAGTCGAAAGTCTGCTAGTTGCACTTGGTGAAGAAGCTATTCACACTGTCGTACCAATGCTGGTTTCACCTACGGTTTCGATGAATGTTGATGGAATCAGCTATATGGGGCTATACATTGATGATATTCTTCAAATGATTGAAAATTCGAAAAAGGCGTATAGTAGCAATCCTATACTAAAGGCAATAGGGGACAGTAGTAAGTTTGATATTCTGACAACTCTCAATCGCACACCTATGTATAATTTAGAGTTAGCAGAGCATTTGGGGTTAAGTGCAGCGACAGTATCGCACCATATGCAAATTTTGATTGTTCAAGGTTTGGTGTCAGTAGAAAAGCGTGACGGTCGTGTATACTATACATTGGAAAAGAAACCAATACGAGATTTAATTGATGAGTTGCAAACGATATTTGATGTTTGAGATTTAACAAAAATTAGATAAACATCAAATTTTGAAGCGAGATATTTGACAAATGTCGAATTATGTGCTATATTATATCATGCCAATCGAATTCAACGGTCGGCATGATTTTTGTTTGACAATTAGATGGACATAAAATATATTAGATGAAAATGAGGTTGTGAGATGGGAAGGTATTTTAAAGAGCATAAGTTATTGGTGATAATCACCGTTATTATCAGCGTGATAACTGCAGGGATTGTTGCAGGAATCGCTTTGATTTTACAGCGTGTATTGGACTATGCACTCATGGGGGACTTAGATCAATTTATACGTACGATGATATTTTCAATAATTTACTTTATTGTGATGGCTTTGGTTGTGTATTTAAATACGCGGTTTGCGTTCAAAGTTTCATATCGTGTGTTAAAAAGTATGAGACGTTCAGTATTTGCCGGTGTAATGCAACAGAACATGGAAGAATTTAACTCTGTCAATACAGCGGACTATCTTTCTGCAATGAATAATGACATGAAGACCATTGAGGAAAGTTACTTAAACAATGTTTTTGATGTTGTGTATAATGCAGTACTATTTGTTGCATCTCTTGTTGTAATGATTTATTTTGACATTGTTGTAACTCTAGTTGTTCTTGGAGTAGCGACCTTGATGATGATTATGCCCGGATTGGTCGGTGTCATAATGCAAAAACGCCAGAAAGTTCAATCAGAGACACTGTCGAACTTTATGGCACGATTGAAAGACTTTTTCTCCGGTTTTGAAATTATCAGTACATATCGAATGGGTGTCTTTTCTAAGAAAGAGTTTTCAAAGAAGAATGATGAGTTGTACACTGCACAATATAATGTGGGTAAGGCAATGGCGTTGGTTGCAGGACTGACAACAACTCTTGCTTTAATGGTTCAAACAACAGCGATATTTATGTCTGCATATTTCATAATCACAGGGCGGATTACAGCCGGTGTACTACTCGGCTTAGTACAAGCTGCCGGATTGCTGGTAAGTCCTTTGGGCAGTATGGCCGGAATTTTGCCATTGATGCAAGGTGCAAAGCCGATCATTGAAAGAGTAAATCGCTTTGCTGATCATGAGCCGACGGGATTTCTTGGAACACAAATGCCGACATTTGAAAAGGGGATTACTGTATCAAACTTGACATTCGGATATGATGAAGAAACTACAGTTTTAAAAGATATAAATGCTCAGTTTGAGCGTGGTAAGAAGTATGCAGTTATCGGTGGAAGCGGCTGCGGGAAGTCAACACTTGTGAAGTTGCTCACAGGATACTATTCAAAATATGAGGGTGAAATCGCATATGATGGTGCAGATTTGCATACTCTAGACATGGAGAAGTTAGGCGAAATCTCCGCAACGATTCACCAAAACATCTATCTATTTGATGAATCAATCATGGATAATATCTGCTTGCATAGAGAGTATTCAGATGAAGAACTGCAACACGCTCTGAAAATAAGCGGTGTTGATATGTTCATTGGGGCAGATGACAAGGATTTATCTGACCCGGTGGGCGAAGATGGTGCGAACTTGTCCGGTGGACAAAGACAAAGAATTGCAGTTGCACGAGCACTTATTCTACAAAAGCCACTTCTGATTTTGGACGAGGGAACATCGTCGCTAGATATGCAGACAGCATATGATATAGAAAGTCGTTTGCTCAAGGAAGATGACTTAACGCTGATCACCATAACTCACGCACATAACTCCGAACTTCTGCAGGCATATGACGGCATCATTTTCATGGATAGCGGTGAGATTGTTGAAGTGGGTGCATATGCGGAGCTAATGGCGAGAAATGGAGCGTTTGCAGAGTACAGCAAAGTGGATTAATTATATGGTTTTCACAGTTAGTGCATTAAGCTCTCAATTGCGCTATTGCAAGGAATAGGGGAACGTGGAAAATCAGACAAATGAGTGACAATTACATGACAAAACAGCAACAAAAAGCAACTTCTTTGAAGTTGCTTTTTCCATTTGACTGCGATATAATTTTGGAAATTGAAGTCAGTTAAGTATGTTGTTATCATACCCGCCACTTAACGCCTATCGGCGTTTGAAGTGGGGTTCTAGTGAGTTAAGACTCCCGCCTCTATAGGCGAAACGCATTTCAGTAAGAGTACTATCTCCTTATGAAACCTGATGTTTTCGACTTTAGAAGTCGAAAAATGGATTTGAATGCAAGGAAGTGTTTAATTTGTATAATTCAAATGAAGATATGGTCAAAAGCGTTATTCACAAGAAAAAGGCCAGTACGGCGGTTTCTGTGATTTTTGGTGTGCCGTTAGCAATCGTAGCAATATGGCTGCTATTTTTCATTTCTTCTTGGTGGGCAATAATTCTCGGCATTATTGCAGCACTTCTTGCATTGCTGTTTTTGTTAGTATATTTTTCCGAAAAAACAATACTAAGAAAGTTCAAAAAATATACAGAATATTATGATCGACCAGATGTATTCACCAGTCAGATCACGAGTCAAAAATCATTAGCTACCAGCGTAATTGAGAGTGATCTTGGGGAGCTCGTGCGTGGAAAATACATCAGTGACTATGCTCTATATAAAAAGACCGGACAAATTATCATTTCTAGCTCAAAAACTGAAAAGCTAGCTGATACTTTTGATAAATTCATTCCATTTTATAATCGAGGGATGATTAAGCTTTCAGAAATAAAGCCAAAGGTATTTGCAACATCGTACGATATGATTCACCAGGAGTTAAGAGATCTGGCGGATTTTGGTGCAATTGAAAGACCTATTTTTGATGAAGAAAACGGCACAATTGAAATTATTACCAGATCTCCTGATGCTCCTCCGGAGGAACAGGTCAAGAGGACTGTAAGTGCTGAAGTTGTAGCACTGCTACAGGAAGGTGCGGCGGCAACTACTGAACTCTCGCGATTGCGAGATTCAATTTCTGATGTTGACGTAAAAGAGAAAATAGATGATATTATTGTAATTACAAGTAGCATTTTCAAGAAGGTATCTGAAGAGCCGGAGAGATATAGTCAAGTCAAGCGTTTTTCTACATATTATCTTCCAAAGACGATGAAGCTTCTTACAACGTATAGTGATCTCCAACACAGCGATGTTCAAAGTGATAATGTTGACAATGTGTTAACGCAAATTATTTCAGCCCTTGATCCGCTGACTGCAGGGCTGAAAGGGATATATGACTCGTTGTATGATCATAAAGTATTTGATATAGAGTCTGATATTGCCGTATTAGAATCAATGTTGAAAAGAGATGGCATTTTATGATTCTGATGACATACAGAATCTATCAATATCAAGCAATGCATCAGCCAGTCGATTGAAGCCCTCTGTGGTATCGCAAATGCTTGTCATTGCGATTATATAGTCATCACACACTTTCTCGATCTCAATTCTATATTCACCACGTAATTTATCAGCAAGAGACTCACTGCTTAATGGTGAGTTTTTTGTTATTACTACTATCTTGCCATAGTCAAAATCATAGAACTTGAGTTGAGACAGATCGGCTTCATTACAATCTGAGTTTTTGTTAGTTCTTGAGTTATGCTTGTTGCGGAAAATAGTCAAGTTGTTAAGCTCTTTAACTCGCTTATTGAAAGCTACCAAGTTTTCTTCATAATTATCAAATAGCTTTTCGCCATCAGACTTCAGCAATCTCAAGCAATAATCAATTGATGACATAAACACATAGGACGGACTGCTTGTTTGTAGGATATACAGCATTTCCTTTATTGCGTCAACATCTGCACGTTCACTGCAGATATGTAGCAATGAGCATTGTGTCAATGCGGGCAGTGTTTTATGCAAGCTCACAATCACAATATCTGCACCTTCAGTAGTTGCACTTTTTGGGAATGAGTCAGAAAATCCAAGATGTGCTCCATGTGCACTATCCACAATCAACAGACAACCATGTTTATGAGCGATATCTGCTATTTCTGCAATATCGCTAACAACTCCCTCATATGTTGGAGATGTAATTATAACCAGCTTGATCTCAGGATTTTCAGTAAATGCTTTATTTACTGCAGCCGGAGAGACACTGCAAGGCACGCCAAACTTATTGTCGACTTCAGCTTCGATAGTGATGAGATCCAGTCCAAAAAGCGTAGCAGCATTTGATGTTGACCAATGATAATTACTAACAGCGAAGATTTTGTCTCCACGCTTAGTATGTGCTCCGATTGCTGCAAGTATGCCGACAGTTGTGCCATTTACCAGCATGAATGCTTTACGACTGTTATATAATTCTGCAGCCAAATTTTCCGTTTCTAGTAAGACTCCATGTGGATTATGCAGATCGTCGAAACCATGTATTTCAGTTATATCAAGATCGTACAGACTGCCGTGGGGCATGAACTCTTTGTTTCTCTTATGCCCGGGCATATGCATGGGGTAAATATCAAATTCAGTATGTTTCTTTATTTGTTCGTATAACATTCAAAATGACCATTCTTTCAAAAAATCTTCGACACAAATCGACAATTCTCTCTATATACGCAATTGTCATTATATGATACAATGCGTGGGGAAAAATATCAAGAAAGTATAAGATTATTATGGATAAACGTTGCTATATAGTCGGGGCAGGGGAATTTGCGGAAAACGAGTTGCCGATGCAAGGAGATTATATCATTGCGGCAGATGGCGGCTACACGTCATTGAAGAAACACGGTATTGAGCCGGATATGGTGATCGGTGATTTTGATTCTCTTGATGAAGTTCCTGATCATTCAAATATACTACAGAGTCCAACAGAAAAAGATGATACGGACATGATGCTTGCAGTTCAGCACGGGTTGAAGCTAGGATATAAGATATTCGTTTTGAACGGTGGGCTGGGCGGTAGGCTTGATCACACGCTGGCGAATATTCAAGCACTCACACACATTGCCGAAAAAGGTGCTCGCGGAGCATTAGTTGGACCTAATGAAACAGTCACAGTTATTGTGAATGATGAAATAACATTTGATAGCAACACATCAAAAGGTCGTTTGCTGTCAATATTCTGTGCAGGTGATACTGCCGAGGGTGTAACACTTAAAGGCTTAAAGTATTTACTTAAAAACGCGACATTAACAAGTGCTCTGCCGCAAGGTTGCAGCAATGAGTTTATTGGTGAACCCGTGACAATATCGGTAAAAAACGGGACGTTGATTATAGTAACGCAAAACTACAATTCTTAGCTGTGATTGCTCGTATACACTGGATTGCCACGTCGTCGCACTCCTCGCAATGACGGGTTCAAGAGAGCACAAGAGAACTGATCCCCTGTGCTCCTAAATATTATTTTTGGAGGAACTTTTAAAAATGCAAAACATTAGAGGTGTGATTTTTGATCTTGATGGAACATTGATTGACTCAATGTGGATTTGGGGAGCTGTAGCGGAAAAGTATGTGGAAAGCAACGGCGGGACAATGACTCCAACATTCAGAGAAGACTTTCGTTCGCTCAATACAACAGAGGAAGCTCAATATTATATTGATCATTGCGGCATTGATTTACCTCTAGAAGAGGTCATACAGGGTAGAGACAATATGATGTTGGAGCATTTGAAAAAAGAGGTAAAGCTAAAATCCGGTGTTCTGGAAGTTTTAAAAGAGCTTAAAAAGCGAGGCATTAGAATATGCATTGCAACGGCTACCGAAAGACGTCTTGTTGAACCAACAGTCGACCGCTTTGGTCTTGATGAATTTGTTGAACGTATTTTTACTTGCACAGAAGAAAATACAAGTAAAAACAGCCCGAAAATATATTTCCGAGCTGCTGAATTCTTGGGTACTGATATTAGTCAAACACTTGTTGTAGAAGATGCACTATACGCAGCAACAACTGCGAAAAAGGCTGGATTTGTTGTCGCTGGCGTATATGATAATGTGTCAGACAACCAACAAGAGGAGCTAAAAGCCATCAGTGATTACTATTGGATAACAATGGACGAGATGTTGGACTGCTTTTAGCGGTGTAGGTCGTAGTATTTAATTAATATGAATGATGGAGACAGAATGAAAAAGCTCGCGATTATTTTGATAGCATTACTTGTCATAGTCATACTAATCGGCTGCACTGAACGTAGCCATGAGCAGGATTATGCTGACAACTACGGATCGTTCGGCGAAACCCGCTACTATGATATTCAATCTTTCAGCCTTGGCATTGATGTTGATTTTGGACAATTTTACCTTACAATTCACCAAGATAAACTTCATCTCTTTCTGCTCGAGGAGGATGAGGATACTTTTAACTCATACGTTCGTTTACTCACGATGGATGCAGACGGAACGAACGTAGTGGAAATTTATCGTACCGGATTAGATGAAAGTGTAGACTTTTTCAATATTCACGGATTTGAAAAACATGATGACGGCTATATTTCTCTCGTTACAAGAGATACAGTAATACTCCCACCATATACGAGAGAGGATGCCCATGGTGGTTTGTGGGATTTTGATTTTGACTACAATTATGTCTATCGTAGAATCTCGCCTGATGGTGCAATTGTGAGTGAATTCGGAATTGATGCCATTAATAATGACGAGCGACAAATTATAATCAATGATATAATTTTTGATTTGGATGGAAGGGTTGTAGTATCTGCTCTCTGGCTACCTGCCGACTTTGAACCTTCATCCGAACAAGTGATTCCGGATGGTATCATGGGTCAGTCTTTTTTCTTATTTAATGATGGTCTAACAGGGGATTTTTATGAAGTGGAAGATCTGACACTGTCAATTGGGCTGTTTAATCGAACAAATGATGGCCAGATTTTTCTTCCAAGTTCTTCACAGTCTCACGGGACAGACATGACTATGTTTTATAAAATAGACTTTGAGAATGCTGCAATAATAGACGGTCCTGTAATTGATGGGGAAGCTCCAATCGACAGCATAGGCGGAGTTTTTTCCGCACCACAAGCAAGTATCTTTGATTTCTATTTAATTGGTAACGAACGAGAGTTTTTTGGTTATCGCAAATCGGATGGAAAAGTTGCTTTGTTGTTTGACTTTTTTGAACTAGGTGTGCCTTTCGACCAAGGGATGTTGGACAGAAACAGCTTTTTATTGTGGGACGATGGGCGATTAACAGCAATAAATTTGACTTGGAATCAAGGAACCCTCAATGACGTCACTTTGTTTCTCTTAACCCCAAGTGATGAGCCATTGTCCGCAGTTGCTGAACGTGAAATCATTACCCTCGCCGGGATTGATATAAATTTCTCACCTCTAGTGGATCAGGTTGCAGTGTTTAACCGACAAAGTGACACCCATCAAATCGAGGTTATAAACTATGAGTTTGATGAGCTGGATCGCTTGCGCACGGAACTTGTGACAGGGAGAGGTCCTGATATATTCATGCTTTCCTGGGGAGGAGCTGAGCTTGTTGCAACATTAGCTGAGGGACAATTCATACTTGATCTGTATCAGATGATTGATGCAGATCCCGACATAAGTCGTGAAGATTTCTTTCCAAGTATTCTCTCTACTTGGGAAAATAGCCGAGGCGAGTTAGTGCAGATTGCGCCGGACTTTCAAATTCAGACAATTATAGGGATGCAACCTATCTTCCCCGAAGCTCCCGAAAGTTGGAACTATGCAGACTTTATAACTTTTTACCAAGAAGCGAGAGAAGCAGGGTATGACTATCCATTGGGTCAGACCACAGATCGCCTTCACATATTGGAAATGCTCCTGTTTGCAGACGACACCTTTTTTTGCGAGCAGACTGCAGTTGCGGATTTTGACACCGAGTCGTTCGTCAATGTTTTGAATTTCATAATGACGATACCTGCCGATCAGGGGCGGGGCAGGATTTCATTGGACGACCACTGGGATCCCTCCGGTGATTTGCTCAGAGGTGAACAACTTCTTTTGCATGAAAATATCATGAATACGTCACATTTTGGTTTTCTGCAAGTGAGACTTGGCGGCATCACCGCATTTGGTTTCCCTTCAAGTGAAGCACCGACACATGGTGCACTTAATTCAGGAACATCGCTAGGGATCCGTTCAAACAGTCCTCACATTGAGGCTGCCTGGGAGTTTGTACGGCTAGGTTTATTACCGGACACAACCCATGATACGTTCGATTTTCCTTTGCGCATCGACCTGTTTGAGCAAATGATTTATGATGAGCAAAACCGTACAACACCCGGTGGTTTTGGTATACCCGGCGTTTCATACGAGTTGCCGCCTATGACAGAAGCGGATGCAGACGTTTTGCGTGAGATTGTCTTAAATATCGGATACAATCCCGTAATAATTGAGCACCCGATTCAAAATATAGTGAATGAAGATGTCCAGGCATTTTTTGCTGGAACTCGCTCAGCGGAAGATACAGCGAGGATTATCCAATCCCGTGTGCAGAGACTTTTTGATGAGAGGGCGAGATAGAAGAAATGCTGGCGCATTTCTAGGGTAATAGGGTTTAGGGGTTAGGTTTTAGTCGGTCGTACAGTCATAAATACTAACCCCTAGTCCCTAACCCCTAATTCCTAAAACTAAGCATCTACTTCGATGTCCCAACTTAGCAGATATTTCGCTTGTTCGGGGTTCAGTTCATCGATCGACAATCCGCAAGCTTCAAGCTTCTTAAATGCTACGCTCTGGTCGATTTCCTTTGGAACTGCGACGACGCCCGGCTCTAGTTTTCTGTGATTTTCAGCAATGAATTCCGCCGCGAGAGCTTGAATTGCAAAGCTCATATCCATGATCTCAACGGGATGTCCATCACCTGAAGCCAGATTGACAAGACGTCCTTCAGCAATAACGAATACTTTTTTACCATTAGGTAGTGTATAGCCCATGATATTTGGCTTATGTTCGGCGCTCTCTGTGTTATTATCCAGCCACTCGACATCGACTTCGACGTTGAAATGTCCGGCATTACACATGATGGCGCCGTCTTTCATTTTCTCGAAGTGCTTATCTGTTATAACACCGAGACAGCCTGTTGCTGTGATAAACAAGTCGCCTTGCTCAACAGCTTCATCCATAGGCATGACTTCAAATCCATCCATCATTGCTTCAAGAGCTTTGACAGGGTCGATTTCAGTTACGATAACTCTTGCACCAAAGCCCTTAGCACGCATCGCGATACCTTTACCACACCAGCCATAGCCGGCGATAACGACATCTTTACCGGCAACAACGAGATTTGTCGTGCGGTTAATGCCATCCCAGACAGATTGACCCGTGCCGTATCTGTTATCAAATAGATATTTACATTGAGCGTTGTTAACAGCAACCATCGGGAATTTAAGCGACTTATCTGCTGCCATTGAGAACAAACGCATAATGCCCGTTGTTGTTTCTTCACAGCCACCATAAACACCTGGTAGTAGATGTTTAAGCTTAGTATGCATTATATTTATAAGATCGCCACCATCATCAATGATTATATTCGGACCGGATTCCAATGCTTTTGTGAGGTGACGTTCGTACTCATCAGATGTCGAATTGTGCCATGCATAGACCTTCATAGGTGGTTCATCAGCTGTCCCTACAGCTAGTGCTGCGGCAACATCATCTTGAGTTGATAGGGGGTTACAGCCGGCAGCATACATAGTAGCTCCACCCGCAGCGAGCGTGCGACAGAGAACGGCTGTCTTTGCTTCCATATGGATGGACAATGTTATATTAAGACCTTTGAAGGGCTTAGTTTTTTCAAAATCCTCTTTTATTCCTTGTAGAAGTGGCATATTTCTCCATGCCCATGCTATTTTTCTCTCACCGGATGGTGCAAGAGACACATCTCTTATCTCACTGTCATGTATCACAGCACCTTTTGTTGCGACTGCTACGTCTTTCATCTTGTTCCTATCCTTTCACATATCTTTGAAACCTCACTATAGACTCTTTCGGAGTCGATAGTTGGGAATTCTCTATTTTCCATGAGTATTTTGCCGCCGACGATCACTGTCTCAACTTCGCTTCCATTGGTTGAGTAGGCGAGAGCAGAGAGTGGATTGTTGACAGGTTGCATATTGGGGCAATCCAGATTTAGGATTACCATATCGGCAATGTTGCCGGGCTTTATTTCGCCCAGATCGCTACGTCCCATAGCCATTGCGCCACCCTTTGTTGCAATGGAGAACCCTTCTTGAGCTGTCACTGCAAGTGCATCGCGGTTTACACCTTTGTGAACAATTGAGAGTACAGACAGCTCACGGAACATATTAAGGGAGTTGTTGCTTGCAGCACCGTCAGTGCCGAGTGCGACTTTTACGCCTGCTTTGAGCATCTTTGGAACAGGTGCAACTCCGTTTGCAAGCTTTAGATTGCTGACGGGGTTAGTTGCGACAGTTACGCCACGCTTGGCCAAAATAGCAATATCACTATCAGTGACTTGTACACAGTGTGCGGCAACGGTGGTGTCTGTGAGTAGTCCTGTTCTGTCCATGAGTTCAACAGGGGTGCAACCATATTGGTTGCGAATGGTTTCGATTTCAACAGGCCCCTCAGAAAGATGAGTGTGGATTGCCATGCCTGTGCGTTTGGCTTCTTGCACAACGACACGCTGGAAGCCCTCATCGCATGTATACGGTGCATGCGGGGCAAGCATAAAAGTGAGATTATCACGACCTTTATAACGGTCAGCTATGTCGAGCGATTCACGTAGTTTTGCTTCGCCAACAGTCGGATCATTAGCATCGCCTACCATTCCACGTGAGAGAACCGCACGTATGCCTGTGTCATCGACAGCACGCACCATATCATCCATGAAATCGTACATGTCGATAAAAGAGGTTGTGCCGCTACGAAGCATTTCAGTGATTGCGAGCATTGTACCCCAGTAGATATCCTCGCCCTTGAGTTTTGCCTCCAGAGGGAAAATACGTCCGAACAACCAATCGTCAAACAACAGATCGTCAGCGCAATTTCTGAGGATTGTCATCGGCGCATGGGTATGAGCATTGACAAGTCCGGGAATCAGCATTTTGCCGTTACCGAAGATAGTTTTGTCAATAATAAAGCCTTCCGGCTCCGTAGTGGTAGACTTGATAACTCCATTGCTAACATAAACGGAGCAAGTCTTAACTTCGTCCGGAAGGACAGTAAGAATGTCTTTTATGAGAATATTCATGATTATGACCATCCTTTAGTATTTATCAGGCAAACACTTATTAAATCCACAAGCCAACAAGAAGTGTAAATCAATAAGTAAATACCAGTACATAATACCAATAAAGCGATCATAATGCAAACACGAAAATGAAATTTACGCGTACTGCAGATATTGCTTTAGCTTTTCATCCTTTGGATCAGTAAGTAGTTGTTCGGTTGCACCTGATGTGCAAACCTTGCCGTTATTCATGAAAAAGACATATTCGCAAAGATGACGGATATTTGAAAGATGATGGCTAATTATTACCCATGTCGTTGGATTATTCTTCTGATAGTCCAAAATGTAATTTTCAAAAAAAGCAACACTTTCAATATCCATGTTGGAAAGTGCTTCGTCTAAAAAGATCAACTTTGGCGAAAACACAAGCGCCCTTATAAGTGAAAGCTTCTGCTGCTGCCCGCTTGAAAGACTGGGTGCATATTGATTCCTAATGTCCACTAAATTTGTTATCTCCAAATAATGTTCAATTAATTGCATATCCGGCTTTATTCTACGGATCTTGAGAGGGTACAAAAGGTTAGCCATGACTGAATCATGCATTAGATATGGCTTTTTGAATACCATTGTCATATCACGCCTACTAAGTCCACCATAATCTATCTCGCCACTATCAGCGGGGGTCAGCCCTGCCATGATTTTCATGGCGGTGGTCTTTCCGCATCCGTTTGAGCCGATTATGCCGTGAATTTTATTTTTTGTTAGACTCAAATTCTCTATATGAAGCGAAAAACTGTCAAAATCTTTTCGAACATCAGAAATTTTCATCAACTCTTCGCTCCTTTCTGCGCAGAATATCCGCAGTAATTTGCACGGCAAAGGCTATAATCATAAGAACAATTCCAAGTAGTATTGCTTGGTCGCGAAAACCTCTGTTTATATCAAGGGCAATTGTTGTTGTCATAGTTCGCGTAATGTTTCGGATATTCCCGCCGACAATCGCAATTGCGCCAACCTCGCTCATAGCTCGCCCAAAACCTGTAATTACTGCAAAGAAAATTTCGTTTCCCAACTCTTTGATAAGCAGGATTTGTGTCTGCAACTTACCTGCCCCAATGGTAAACGCAAAGCTCCGTATTCTGTCGCCGTTTCTCGCTGCCGCAGTATAGACAACACCGGAAATTATCGGAGTAATCAGAATAACTTGTGCGATTATCATGGCTTCAAGGGTGAATAGCAGACGAAATGCACCAAATGGACCTGTGCGCATAAACAGCAAAAATACAACAAGCCCCACAACGACAGGTGGTGTTCCCATCAATGTGCGGTTTATTGAAACTATCAGTCTTTTTCCGGGAAATTCAACTTTTGAAAGCCACAGTCCAAAAGGAATACCCAAAATAGCAGAAATAGCTGTAGACGTGAGAGTCATACGCATTGTAAGCAGTATTATTCCGGCGGTTTCTCTGTCAAATTGTTCTAACATGGTGGTTTTCTTTCATTAATTTATAGTTTAGGGTCTAGTGACCCCTAGCCCCTAACGATGCTGTCAACTTAAGGATAATCACCACCGTCATCCTGCGCGAAGTCGCAGGATCCAGCGGTAAAGATGGCATAGATTCTGCGACTACGCGCAGAATGACGACGGCTTAAGTTGACAGCATTGCAGCTCCTAACTCCTAACCCCTAGACCCTAGCCCCTAGCCCCTAGCTTTAAGCTTCAGGGAAGAATAGCGGGCTTCCGAATTCAGCTACACCAAATTGACCGATTAAATACTGACCGCGTGTGCCTATCATCCAGTCAACGAAAATTCTTGAACCTTCGGGTTCTTCAGTTGTGCTTACGATGATTATACCATAAGGGTTCAATAGTGGTGGTTCACCTTCGCTGACGATAACTAAATCACCATGGTCAGGCAGATTGAGCCAAGTCGCTCTGTCTGTCAATGTAAATGATTCCATTTCTATTGCCATTGTCAGCGTTGCACCCATACCGGAGCCTGACTCTATGTAATTACTGTCACCTGATGGGTCAAAGCCAAATTCTTCCCACAGTGCAAGCTCTCTTGCGTGTGTACCTGAATCATCACCTCTTGAAATGAAGTCTAAATTATCTTCAAAAATCATTCTAAATGTTTCTTCAATAGGTGTGTTGTGGCTTATCGGACCATCAGCCGGTCCTACAACGATAAAGTCGTTATACATAATATCATAGCGGCGTTCTGCATATCCGTCTTCGACAAATTGGTCTTCCATAGCTCTAGCGTGAACTAATAGAACATCGGCTTCGGCGTCACGACCGAGTTGCATGGCAGCGCCTGTTCCGACAGAAATGATTTGAACTTCCCAGCCTGTCTCGTATGTAAATTCAGGCAGAAGAAAATACAGTAGCCCGGCATCATATGTGCTGGTGGTTGTGGCAAGAATAAGAGTTCCTGCATATGGAGCAGGTCCTGTTACTTCTTCTCCCTCTTCAGGCTCGTTGTCTTCAGGTTCAGTCGCTTCTGGTTCTTCTACTTCTTCTGGTTCAGGTTCTACAACCTCTGGTTCGACAGTTTCTACTTCAGGTTGTGGTTCGTAAGCGTTGTCACATCCGACAAACAGTGCGAAGGATAGGCTAATAATTAAAAGTACGGCGAGTAACGATGCAAGTTTTCTTTTCATTTGGTCTCTCCTTGTAAAATTATTACGCATATAATGCGTTTGCGATAACGACTAATAGTCGCTATCATGAAACTTTTACAACAGGAGGTTGCTCGTCCACAGCCGTACTGATGTACATATTCAATTGTAATTGCAAAAAACCACTCGTGCTCGTCAACACTTTGATTCAATTGCGTTTTTGATTATACAAGATGAAGTATTTCGTGTCAAATTATTTTTGTTCTTGACAAAATTAGCCGCCGTCAAGTATTATGATGACAACAATTAAATATTGCTTGAAATGACGGTGTAAGGGTAATCAGGTGTGAATCCTGGACAGTCCTGCTACTGTAAGGATGAAGCGACATATGTGTTGTGGAGTCTAAGTCAGAAAACCTGCCGACATTTGATTCGTAGCAGTTCACAGGATATGGATTGGCTTGATTTTTTATTTTTCTTTGCTTTATCGTACCCGCCACTTAACGCCTTTGGCGTTTGAAGTGGGGGTCTTGACAAAGTCAAGATGCGGGTTAAGACCCCCCGCCTCTCTAGGCGGAATGCCTTTCAGTAGGAGTACAATCTCATTCTGAAAACTTGATGTTTTCGACTTGTAGAAGTCGAAAATTGAATTGAATTTGTCTGTGTGCTTCGATGAAATGAAGCATTTTTTATTGTAAAATTGATAAGCTGAAAGAAGGAACAAAACATGAATAAGAGACTATTAGCTTTATTGCTTGTAATCATGATGATTGCGGTGGTGACACTCACAGGATGTGGCAGTGATGCAAACGGTGATGCAAGTGGAGACGCGAACGGTGCAACAGATGCAGCTCCGACCGGTGACGTGCAAGAGATTGGAGAAGGCGACACTACATTTCGTTTTGAAGTAGTTGATCAGGATGAAAATCTCAGCGTTTGGAATGTGAGCACGGATGAAGAAACACTCGGTGCAGCTCTCGTGGGCGTTGGTCTCATCGCTGGCGATGAGTCTGAGTGGGGGCTGATGGTCACCGAAGTTAATGGCATAACTGCGGATTTTGCGGCAAATAGTGCATTTTGGGCACTTTGGGTTGACGGCGAGTTTGCCATGGCAGGTGTTGATGACACCTATGTAGAGTCGGGAGCAACTTATGCATTCATCTATACAGTCGGCTAGGATTTCTATTCAAGACATAGCAATTTTTGCTTCAATAAGTGCAATAATGCTTCTATCTAGAGTTGGATTACAATTCATAATGAATGTCCACCCTCTAGGGCTTATTATTGCCGCGACCACGCTCACGTACAGAACACGTGCGTTGATTCCATTGTATGTGTATATCGCACTTGACGGGATTTTTTCTGGATTTTCATTTTGGTGGATTCCATATCTATACATTTGGCTACCAATTTGGGGTATATTCATGTTCCTCGGAAGATTGAATATATCTGAAAGAGTACAAGTGCCGCTATTTATGGTTGGATGTGCACTGCATGGATTGATGTTTGGATGGCTATATGCTCCGGCACAAGCACTGATGTTTGGTCTCAACTTTCATGGCATGATTGCATGGGCGATATCCGGAGTTCCGGCTGATATAATTCATGCCACGGGGAACTTTGCGATAGGGAGTCTAATCGTGCCGCTACATTTAGTGATGAAGAAGCTAAAGAGTGGGCAGTATAGTAGGGCGTAGGGGTTGATGGTTAAAGATCAAGAGGCTAGCTCTTTGTCTCGTTTTTCAATTGATTTAAACATCCATTTATGGTATTCTCATATTAGCATTCTAATGTAATATGAGGTGCTTGCTATGAAGCAAATAAAGACACATGATGCTGTTGGTCACACGTTATGTCATGATGTAACCCAGATAATCAAAGGGGAAGTGAAGGGTGCACTGTTCCGTAAAGGGCATATCATAACGGAAAGTGACATACCAACACTTTTGTATTTGGGGAAAGACCATGTCTATGTTTGGGAAGATGACATTAACATGCATCATGAAAATGATGCGGCTCAAATTTTGATCGATCTATGCAAGAATGATAATATGTACACTACCGAACCCAATGAGGGCAGGGTTGACTTGATAGCAGACACGGATGGTCTGCTTGTTGTCGATGACATGTTACTAAATGAAATAAACTCTTTCGGAGATTTGATGATCGCCACACGCACATCAGGTAGCTATATAAAAAAGGGTGAAAAGCTATGCGGCACACGCATAATACCACTGACAATAGATAAGAAGAAGTTAGAGCAAGTGTGCAAAATAGCTGATAAAAAGCAATTGTTAAAACTACTGCCGATAAAGAAGAAAAAATATGGAATCATCACAACAGGCAACGAAATATTCTACGCCAGAAGAAAAGACACATTCACGCCTGTAGTGCGCGAAAAGCTAGACGCATACGGTTGTGAGATGATAACACATGTCACGTTGGAAGATAGTCATGAGCACATAACAACTGCAATTAAGGGTATTTTGGATTCTGGTGCAGAGCTTGTTTTTTGCACCGGTGGAATGAGTGTTGATCCGGATGACAGAACACCACTGGGGATTAAGAACGCAGCAGACAAAGTCATCAGCTATGGTGCACCAATGCTTCCAGGCTCAATGTTCATGCTTGCATATATGAAAGATGGAAGGGCAATTTGTGGATTGCCCGGATGTGTGATGTATTCAAAGCACACTATTTTTGACATTATACTGCCACATTTGCTTGCCGATGTTCCAATTACTGAAAAATGGCTTGCGTCATTGGGTAATGGTGGATTGTGCCTTGAATGTGAGCATTGCCATTTCCCGAATTGTGCTTTTTGGAAAGGAATCTAATTTAGGGTTTAGGGCTTAGGGGCTAGGGTTTAGTCGAGAATATTGAGTAATGGTGGATATAATGTCTGTTAGATGCAATTTTTCAACACTGTTCGATATTACATACGGAAGCATTGTGTCTGTGGTCGGATGTGGTGGCAAGACGTCACTTATTGAACTTATTGCACGAAGCAATATGGACAAGAAGGTGCTCATTTCACCCACGACGAAGATATTCCCGATGATAGCAGATGATGTAGCCCAATGTTATACTGCAGAAGAAAGTATAAGGCATGTGCCACATCAGGGTATACAGTGCCTGGGACAGATGAATGAAAGAACCGGAAAGCTAGAAGCATTGCCGGAGCAAGTTCTTGCGGAGCTGGTTCAACAATATGACATTGCATTACTGGAAGCTGATGGCTCACGCTCTCTACCGTTCAAGGGTTGGCTCGACAATGAGCCTGTAATTCCGGAGTATTCAACGCACACAATTGGAGTGGTCACACTAAAAGCACTAGGCTTACCTGCAACAGAGAAGAATGTTCATAATCTTAGCGAGTTTCTATCACTGACAGGGCTAAAGCATGGTGACACAATAACAGAGCAAGCTGTTGAATCAATGATATGCTCGTCAAAAGGGATGTTCAAAAACGCTGTTGGCGAAAAATATTTAGCGATTACGCACTTTGAAAGCGAAGCTGAATTGGAACGTGCAAATGTTTTTTGCGAATTACTCAAGAGAAATCATCAGGAACTTATTACCTGATATATTTGTGAAAACACACATGATAATATCTGGTACAACGGTTAGCATGGTGCTATCACAGAATACGGAGTGTGTATTACCGCAAGTGATTCCTACGTTCAAATGCACATCCTGTGCATAATGAACGCGCTCCACCGTCCATGGTTGCGCTTGACGGAATACACTGACGGCAACACACACTCCGCATTCCATGAGGTAAACAAAATACTAAGAGGAATGGTCACTAACTTGAACAATGAAACAATAGTTGTACGTGGTGGCGGAGATTTGGCTACCGGTGTTGTCCAGAAATTTTACCGCTCCGGATTCAACGTGTTGATTTTAGAAACACATAAACCAACTGCAATACGTCGCAGCGTGTCATTAAGCGAAGCTGTGTACGATGGTCAGTCAACTGTTGAGGATATGCGCTGTCGAAAAGTGAGCACTATTGCCGAAGTTGAATCATGTTGGCGTGATAAAATCATTCCGCTATTCGTTGACCCGGAGGGAACATCCATCAGTAGCATAAAGCCTGATGCGGTTATAGATGCAATAATTGCCAAGAGAAATCTAGGCACAACGAAGAGTATGGCTGACATTACGATAGCTCTCGGCCCGGGATTTCATGCTGGAAATGATGTAGATGTAGTCATTGAGACAATGCGTGGTCATGATCTGGGCAAGCTAATATTTGATGGATATGCGACTCCTGATACGAAAGTACCGGCAGAAATTAGTGGAGAGAGCATTGATAGGGTTATATACGCACCGGTTGCCGGCGAGATAACGCATATGAAGCAGATTGGCGACATCGTCAAGTGTGATGAGGTCATACTCACACTTGCGGACACCGAAATCCGTGCTCCATTTACCGGTCTGCTCCGTGGTTTGATACGGAATGGGATGAATGTTAAGAAGGGCTTAAAGATTGCAGATATAGATAAGAGAACCAATATAGATTGGCGAGCCATTTCAGATAAGGCACGATGTCTTGGCGGTGCGGCACTGGAGGCTTATCACTATTTGAAAAATAACCGCAGTTAATGGCATAAATAATAAGTTAAAAAAGTTTAAGAAATGGAGATGCAATGACAAAAGATGTTCTGAAGTTTGCTACTCAATGTGCCGATGAGGGACAAAAAGTGGCACTGATCACGGTTACTGCCATAACGGGAAGCTCACCCGCGACACCGGGGCAAATGATTGCTGTGCTTGCTGATGGCTCAATATCGGGTACTGTCGGTGGCGGTGCATCTGAACATAAAATAATAACAAGAGCTGTTGAAGCGATAAGAAGCAATGAAGATGTGTTCAAGCTCTTTATTGATCATGCAGAGACAGGCATGACTTGCGGTGGAAGCATGGAAGTGGTAGGGAACATCATTGGAAATCAGCCCGGAATTTGCATTTTTGGCGGTGGTCATATATCACAAAGCCTGGCTGCAATTGCTCATCATGCCGGTTTTGCAGTTTCAATTGTTGAAGACAGGGTGGAGTTAAATCATCATTTTGAATTTGCAAACTTCATATTAAGTAAGGCAGGGGAGCATGATACTCATATCCCTCCACTACAAGCAGACTATGCTGTGATTTGTACCAGAGGGCATAGTACCGATATTGATGCATTGAGGTATTGTCTTAAAAATGACTTCAAATATATCGGCATGATTGGAAGCAAAAAGAAAGTTTCAGAAGTCTATACAACGCTCATTAATGAAGGCGTTGATAAAACGAAAATAGACAGTATATACGCTCCAATCGGACTGGATATTGCAGGTACATCACCCGGGGAAATAGCTGTGGCAATCATTGCAGAAATATTACTTATAAAAAATAATGGAAAATTAACGCATAAAAGACTTTTGTAATTGCAGTTACACCACTAATATGTTAAAATGTTGTTGTAACCAATTACTTACAACATTTTATCACTAAATGTGACGTATTGGAGTAGCTTATGGAACAGTCAGCTAGAACTAGAAATGCAAATCTTATATTCGCAGTAGCAGTTATGTTATTTACCGGAATAATTTTTGCAATGCATGTAACAAATGTACCTTTAAGAAAGGTGAGCTTCGTCTATCTTGTAGATGAAGCGCAACTGTGGACTAATTTTGCAACGCTAATTGTGTATATCTTCTGTGGTGCAACTGCATCGAAGTTGATATCCAGAATAACAACACCAACATTTCGTTTTGTGCTAAGTGCTGTTATGCTTTTGATAAGTTTTGCTGCAGTGTTATTCCAAATCGCAGCACTTCCGTTCTCGCCTAATTATTTCCTACTTTATACGATATATACAGTATTTGGTGGGCTGGGCATTGGTGTTGCATACTGCACGGTGTTTACCACAACTAAGACATGGTTTCCCAGAAAAATTGGCTTCTTTGTAATCATTGTACTCGTTGCAGTTGTTCTAGGCTTGTTGATTGTCGGAGGCTTGGGCAGTTTAATATATCTACTAGTTAATATCTCGTCTATTGGATGGGTAACTTTCTATTTGATTTTCTCAGTAATTGCCAGCGTTTTCATGATTATTGCAGCAGCAATAATAGGAACACCAGGTAGATAGTAGCATCTACAATTCACTACACTAGAAGGAAAGAAGTAAGTAATGTCACTCTTTAGAAAAAGACCGAAAACAGCTCAACAAAAAGCCCAAATGGCAAAATCACGAATAATGATACGTGCACTCGCAATAGCATTTCTTGTTTGGTACGTAATTATACCGTTTATCAACATGGGACCGGAAGATATTGAAGAAGTTGGTGCTGTACTTAGATATGTTGTAATTGTATTTTTTATACTCGCTTGTGTCGCTGTAGCGGCTTTGACAATACATGATTATATTAAAGACAAAAAAGCAGGGAAGTTCGACCCGGCGTCGTATACTGATGATGTGATCGAAGGTGCCGAAGAGACAGTTGACGATAATGACGGCGATGAAGACGATGATGATGACGACGAGGACGAAGACGACGATGATGATGATGACGAGTACGAAGACGATGATGATGACGACGAGGACGAAGACGAAGAAGAGTAATTCAATTTGACAAGTTGTCGGTCAGTATGATATTATCCCTACGAATTGAATAATGAATCTTCGGGGCGGGGTGTAAATCCCCACCGGCGGTATAGTCCGCGAGCACAGGTGCTTCTCAAGTGAGACGCACTAGGGTGTTGAATTGGTGAAATTCCAATACCGACAGTAAGCACTGACAAATAGCAAAGTTAGTGTAAGTCTGGATGAGAGAAGAGCAGAGAAACCGGGCTTGTTTACGGCGAATATGGATGATAAAAAATGCACCTGAAGATGAAAATCAGGTGCTTTTTTGCATTATGAATTGCATTATAAATAAATCGTATCTAGGAGGCAGAAATTAGTAATGAGATGGTCAAGTGAGAGAACGAGGAAGTTAACGGCGCTGGCGATGCTCACAGCATTGGCGTTTGTGGTTGCGATAGTACGCATACCGGTTGGGCTTTTTATTTTCAGATATGAAGCGAAAGATGTCGTTATTGCAATTGGTGGCTTTATTTTCGGCCCACTGGCGGTGGTTGCCATGTCAGTCGTACTGTCATTTTTGGAAATGTTGCTACTTAGTGATACGGGACCAATTGGCTTCTTCATGAATGTTATTTCAACGGTGTCATTTGCCGGAACTGCAGCAGTCATATACAAATATAAGCGTACACTTTGGGGTGCTACTATTGCGTTAGTGGCCGGCATACTTGTTAATGTGCCGATAATGCTGTTGTGGAACTATCTTATTGTGCCACTATTTGCACCCAATATCGACCGAGAACAGGTCGCAAGTATGATTTTGCCAATATTTTTGCCTTTTAACCTTTTAAAAGGTGTGCTAAATGCGACATTGACTGTAATGTTATATAAAACAGTTCGAATCGCTTTGGATAAATCACGACTTATACCTGCTACAAGCGAGAGTTCTTTGCAAAACAGTAAAACCAGTGTTGCTATAATGATAGTGTCGATATTCTTGCTAATCACTTGTATATTGGTAATACTTAGCTGGAGAGGTATATTCTAAGATCACCACAGGCTCTACATGATTTAGCGAAAGAAATTGGTTTTGCGAAAGTTTTTTTCTTGCAATTAGCGAGGCATCAATTTATAATGCAAATTAATGTATGAAATGGCCAACACTTTTCATGGTTGTTTTATGATTGAGAGCTAGCGAAAGAAGTGGTAAATATATGAAAGAACTATCGAGAATCGCGTTAAACATTCAACCGTCAGCAACTTTAGCAGTGGACGCTCTGTTTAAGCAAATGAAAGAAGATGGTCAAAATGTCGTCGGCTTCGGTGCAGGGGAGCCTGATTTTAACACGCCTGACAACATCAATGAAGCAGCGTTTGAGGCCATCAAGAATGGACACACAAGATACACAAACACAAGTGGTATACCCGAACTGCGTGCGGCTGTTGTAGAGAGGTTAAATGTAGACTGTGGTGTCGATTACAAAGCCAACCAAATTGTAGTGGCGAGTGGGGCAAAGCACAGCATTTATGCTGCACTGAGAGCACTAATTAATGTGGGTGATGAGGTAATCGTTCCGGCTCCATATTGGGTCACATATACCGAGGCGATTAAAATGGTTGGCGGCGTCCCGGTGATAATTTCTGCATCGGAATCAAGTGACTTCAAGATAACAAAGTCGCAACTTGAGAAAGCAGTTACAGAAAGAACAAAGCTCTTTATTATAAATAATCCCTCAAATCCAACCGGAATGTTATATTCCAAAGATGAGTTGAGAGAGCTTGTTGATATCTGTGTGAAGCATGACCTATATATTATTGCTGATGAGATATATTACAGGCTTGTTTATGACGACAAGAAGTTTACAAGTGTTGCGGAGCTGGGTGATGATGTTAAAGAGCGTACGATACTCATTAACGGCGTGTCAAAGACATATGCTATGACAGGTTGGAGGATCGGCTACTCTGCGTCTTCAGTGAAGCTGGCAGAAATAATGGGGAATTATCTAAGTCACTCCACAAGTGCACCAAGCACAATTTCACAATATGCCGCAGTTGAAGCTTTGAATGGCTCACAAGAGAGTATTGATATAATGCGTGTTGAGTTCGAAAAAAGACGCAATTATATAGTTGAACGAATAAATGCAATTGACGGTTTAAGTTGCCGAAAACCTGACGGTGCATTTTATGTGATGGTTAATATAGAAAAGCAAATCGGCAGAACGCTCGGTGGTAAGATAATTACTAATTCGGATGACTTTTCGTTAGCGTTTTTAGAAAGCGGCTTGGTTGCGACAGTGTCTTGCACCAGCTTTGGCTGCGAGAATTTCGTCCGCCTGACATATACATCCTCAATAGAGACAATAAAAGAGGGGATGGACAGGCTGGAAAACTTCGTTAAGTAATACTTTTATTCGTAAGACGATTATGAAAAGGCTACTATGTCAAGTGTTAATGGCGAGGGCTGTTCTTTACGATTTGAGCAGCCTGGCTTAAGCTCGTCATGAGGTCGATTTTGAACTGTGGGTCAAAATCATCAAGTTGTGCGAACAATGCACCTTTATCTGTTACAACATATTTTGGCTTGAGGCTATTGAGCATGATTGCAGCGACATCCATGCGACATATATCACAGTGGCATACATCAGCGTCTTCAAAACATCGTTCCAGAAATAAATTGACTGCTTCTTCGTTGAAGTTTCTTAAATATTGACTCATGGTAACATTTTCCTTTCGCTACACAGCTATGCAAATCATCTGCACAAGATGTTCCAAGCTAAGTGGCTCTGTTAACTGACGGAGTTCATAGCAGCTTCGACAACATTTGAGACAAGCACAGAAGTGGTTACAGTTCCAACACCGCCGGGCACAGGAGTAATTGCTTCGACGATTGGTTCTGCATCATCAAACTTGACATCTCCGCAGAGTTTGCCTTTTTCGTCATTCCAGTTTATTCCGACATCAATAACGATTTGGTCGGGGCTGAAGTATTCTTTGGTAATGCCTTCCATTTGTCCGGCTGCCACTATCAAGATTTCGGCATCGCGTGCAACAGATGGCATATCTACAGTGCGTGTGTGACATACAGTGACTGTGGCATGTCTGCCCATTAGCATAATTGCAACAGGCTTTCCGACGACGAGGCTTCTGCCAATAACAACCGCACGTTTGCCCTTACAGTCAATATCGTAATAATCAAGAATTTCTAAACATGCTTGTGCTGTGCATGGAGCGAAGCCACTGCCGCTACCGGTGAAGACGCCTGCAAGTGAGCCGTCAGTAATGCCGTCGATGTCTTTTTCCGGCTTGAGTGTGGAGCGAATAACATCGTCAGAGATATGCTTTGGAAGGGGACGGAATATGAGCACACCGTGTACGCTATCATCATTGTTGAGCTCAACAATTTTTTTCACGAGTTCATCTTGTGTTACATCAGCAGGAAGCACTACGTTTTTAACTGCAACACCGATGGCTTCACAGCGTTTAGTAGCAGTTTTTTCATAGGAGACATCGTCAGCTCTCTCGCCGACTCGAACTATTGCTAATGTAGCTGTAACACCTTTTTCTTTAAGAGCTTCAACTCTTACTGATGACTTAGTATTAAGAGCGTTTACAACATCTGCACCTTTTAAAATAGTAGCCATAAAATGATAGTTCCTTTCTTACTTCCTTATTCTCTTGTTGACAGAGTTAAAGACCTCATCTGCCATTGCACAATATTTTGTAATAAGTGCATCTGCTTCAGCTTCAAGACTGCTTGCATAGCTCTTATCAGTCATAAAGCTTGTGTTAATATATACGTTTAAGCTTGCGCCTTGTAGAGCTGATTTACAAAAAATTGCTCCGACTCCGGCGTCACTAAGAGCCAGAACACTGCCTTTTTTGGCAAATTCATCATGAAGCGCTATAGCTCTCGCACATAGACGCATGATGTCCATAGGAACAGTACAAGCAAGTTTGAGTGCATCTTCCATGACTTGTTCGCGAGTTGGGTCATCTTTTGGAATTCCATATGCCTTTGAAAGTGGCTCAAAAACGACTGCATCTTCATCAACAAGATGCAAAAGTTCTGCTTGCAAGGCGTTTGCTTTCTCTAAGAGTTCAATAATTTCGGCTTCAACATCGGCATATTTTTTCTTTCCAACTGTAAGATTTCCGACCATTGCACCGAGTGCTATACCAACAGATCCAACAAGTGCAGAAGCTCCACCTCCGCCGGGTACTGCTGCTTTTGATGATAGTACCTCTACGAATTCATTGCATGATTTATCAACAAACTTCATAATATGTGTCCTTTCTTGCAGGCGGCAGGTTGCCGCCCCTACATGGTGTTTTCGTCATCCCGGGTCTGACCCGGGACCCCATGATTTGACGCTATATATAGGGGGTTGCGAATCAAGTCCGCAATGACGGGTTGTCTAAAACAATCCAGAAACTTTGCCTGTGTTAGTATCGACATCTATTCGGCGATATGCAGGGTTTGAGCCGGTTCCGGGCATCATGCTAATTGTGCCCGCCATTGGACATAGGAACTTTGCACCGCCATAAACAAGTATGTCGCGAATAGGTAGCCTCCAGCCTTTTGGAACACCTTTCAGTGTGGGCTCGTGAGAGAGCGACAGGTGAGTCTTAACCATCATTGTGGCATAATCGTCATAGTGCGGGTCACTTTCGAAGCGTTCAGCCTTTTCAATAGCAAGTGGCTCCCAGTCAACACCATCAGCACCATAGACTTCTTTTGCTATGATTTCAACACGTTCACGTAATGGTACTTTAAGATCATAAAGATATTTAAAATCGACAGGTTCTTCACACGCTTCCATTACAACTTCTGCAAGTTCGATGGCACCTTCGCCGCCGCTTTGCCAATGATCGCTTAGTGCACAGCGTACACCGCGTTCTTTGCAAAGTTTTCTGATGAGTTCGATTTCTTCATCGGTATCTGTGTGGAACTTATTTATACAGACAACAGGGTTTATGCCGGATTTTTTGACCACATCAACATGATGGAAGAGGTTAGCTGTGCCTTTTTCAAGAAGTTCAAGATTTTGCTCTGTATACTCTTTTGGAAGTGGACGTCCCGGAACAACTGAAGGTCCGCCACCGTGCATCTTGAGTGCACGAATGGTCGCAACCAATACAGAGACATGCGGCTTTAGCCCTGATAGACGGCATTTGACATTCCAAAATTTTTCAAAGCCGATATCAGCAGCAAACCCTGATTCAGTGATATGATAATCAAAGAGCTTCAGTGCGAGCTTGTCACCGATTACTGATGATTGACCAATTGCTATATTTGCAAATGGACCTGCGTGTATCAAACAGGGTTGGTGTTCAACAGTGTAGGCGAGAGTAGGATTTATTGTGTTTCTCATCCATGCTGTCATTGCACCGTCAACTTCGAGATCAGCTGTTGTGACAGGTTCGCCTTTCTTATTATATGCGACAATTATATTGCCGATACGCTTTCGAAGGTCCTTTAAGTCAGTTGCAACGGAAAGGATTGCCATTAGTTCACTACCGACAGCAATACCGAACTTTGAATCAACTTCAAAGCCGTTTCTTTCGCCGCCGCCCATACCGACGCGGATATGTCGCAGACCCTGTGCACAAAAGTCTATGACCCAACCAAGCTCTATACGTTCCGGATCAATGTCCAGACGCTTTATTCCAATTTCTTCAAGCTTCGCGTCGTCATAGTTGCGTTCATGCTGCATTCGTGCATTGAGAGCAACCATTGCGAGATTGTGTGCGTTCATTATATCGTTAATATCACCTGTTAACCCTAGTGAGAACTCTGTCATAGGAATAAGTAATGCATTACCGCCTCCTGCAGCAGAGCCCTTTACATTCATCGTTGGTCCGCCGGATGGTTGACGAAGGCATCCACCAACGTTTTTGTCGAGCTTTCCAAGACCTTGGATCAGACCGAGAGAAGTGGTAGATTTACCTTCTCCCAGGGGTGTTGGAGTAATTGCTGTTACTTCAATGAATTTGCCATCAGGTTTATCTTTAAGACGATTCATAATTTTAATGAAGTCGAGCTTTGGAGTTTTACCATATGGGATAATTTCATCGGGTAAAAGTCCCATGCGTTCTCGAAAATGCTCGACATTGGGGAGCGTTTTCTCTGCCTCTTCTGCTATTTGCCAATCTTTGTACTTTGTGGGATCCAGCATAGACCATTGCCTCCTTAGGTTGATTGTGTTCATGCATTGTAAAACCATGTCTTCAACTACAAGACCAATAAATATTTTATCACCAGTTGAGAGTTAAGTAAACAAAAAATGCTAAAAGTGATGAATATAAATTCAAAGTAGACGAAATTTGAATATTGCAGAAAAAAGAAAGTGTACATTCCTGCACACTTTCAATATTTGGTTTTTTATTATTTAATCCTTCCCACCATTTAACGCCTTTGGCGTTTGAAGTGGGGGTCTTAGAGAGTATGAGGGTTAAAACCCTCGCTTCTTCAGGCGGAATGTATTTCAGTAGGAGTACAATCTCCTTCTGAAACTTGATGTTTTCGACTTTAGAAGTCGAAAACTAATTTGAATCGCTATCGCTTTTTTCTGACTCACAGCATTCCGGATCAGCGTCTTCTGTTTCACAGCATTTTCTACGTGCTACTTTTGCAGCTTTTGCAGCTTCAGCTTTGAATGCTGCATTTCTCTTGAGTTCATCAATTTCTTCTTCTTTTAATGCGATTTGCTCGTGAGCACCGGTAATTTCTTCACAAAGCTGTTTAAACTCAGAGTTCATATCATCTTTGTACTTCTCATAATACTTGGTGCCCAATTCGACGCTTAGACGTCTAATTGTTGCCTTTTCATTTACAATACCGGCTCTTAGCTTAGTCTTTCTTGCGAGCACTCGAGTTTTCTCTTCAGCAGCTTTGTATGTATCTACCGAGACATCCGCAAGTGAGTCCAAGGTTGCTTTGGCTCTCTTTTTAAAATCATCATAGTTTGGCATTTTATTTCCCCTCTTTCTTAACTTTTCGTACTCTGTTTACTTTAACTTTTACTTTTTCATTCGGCTTGTTAGCAGTGGGCATGACTTTGACTTTTTCGTTAGCCACAGGTGCTGGTGGTGGTTCCGGTGGTTGTTCAGGTGCAAAGTTGTTGTTCACTGTCGGCACTTGTAGTGGTTCCAGCGGTTGCACCTGTGCAAAGTTATTGTTCATTACGGGTACCTGTGGTTGCCCTTGTGCAAAGTTATTGTTCATCGCCGGTGCTTGTGGTTGCTCCGGTATAACTGTATTCACCATATGCTCGAGAGTAACATTATTGTCAGCCTTAGGCGTTACAGGTGGCATTGATGGCACTGGTGGTACGGGCGGAATAGGCGGTACAGATACGGGTTGTTCTGGTGCAGCCGGTGCAGAAATTTCATTCACAACTGCCGGCTTGTCTTTATTGTGAATTTCCGGAAAAAAATCGCTAAGGTTACTTTCTTTTGATTCTTTCGCAACATCATCATTTGATGCTCCATCTAGTTCGGACAACTCATTGACAACATCTTCGCCGACGTTCTTGTCATTGAGGTCATCTTCGCTAACATTTTCATCCTTACCGTCATCATCGTCTTTTCCGTCAGTGGGGTTATCGTCATCATTAACTCTTTTTCCGCGTAAGAAGTTGACAAAGAGTATAATAAGTGCAATAAGACATGAAGCAGCGGCTACAAGTTGTGAAACACGAAGATCTGTGCCCCAAACGAACAGGCTGTCGACTCGAAGTCCTTCGATCATGAATCTGCCGGCTCCGTACCAGGCTGCATAGAATAGGAAGTATTGTCCGGGATATCTGGTTTTTGTTTTCTTCGAGATAATGTGTATTATCAGAAAACCAACAATATTCCACAAGCTTTCATAGAGAAATGCCGGGTGTACATATTCTGTGACACCATTTCTTGTTAGTCCCATTCTCCATGGTAATTCTGTTACTTCGCCATATGCTTCCCGGTTGAATAGATTACCCCATCTGCCAATAGCCTGGCCAATAAACAGACCAAAAGCTGCGGCGTCAAGCAAGCGACCTACAGGAATCTTCTTGATGAGACTATAGACGACAAAAGCTAAACCGGATGCGATTATGCCGCCGTAGATAGCCAAACCTCCATCTCTGATTCGGAGTAGATTGGCCCATTGACCGGCACCGAAGTAGTCGTTGAAGTTAAATAGTGCGAAGTATAGTCGAGCGCCGACCAGACCGAATATGACGGCAAGAAGAACAGCGTCAAGCAGATTGTCGCTGGTCAGATTAAATAGTTTCTTGCGCTTGATCACATACAGACCCGCCAGGAAGTAGCCCAGCCCAATAATTATGCCGTAGTAAAAGATTCTGAAGCCAAAAATGGTAAAGTATCGCGGTAGGTCCAAAACGAACCCGTCACCAAACAGTGGGAAGGAAATAATTGCATTTGTAGTCATCGTGTCACCTCATTTAATGGATTTACTATAGAAATAGTCATGGTTTCAGTTACTAAGTTGTTTTGTATATAATTGAAAATATCATCGACAGATATTTGTGAGAGAAGAGTTGTTGCCATTAGCGGATCATAACCGCGGAAATGACCTTCTGCAACAGCTGATGCAATCGTGCCAAAAGAGTTGAGTGAGCGAATATGACCGCCTATGCCGGCTTTTTTGATGCGCTCGAAGAGTCTGGCGTCGAGTCCTTTGGATGAAACTTGATTAATTTCTTTTAAGACTTCGTCATATACTCTATGAGGTTCGCGTGCTTCTCCGCCAAATGCGAAATACGCAACACCTGCTACTGAATTATATGAAGCAGAAAAGTCTACGTTAATCAGTCCATCGGCATAGAGCCTTAAAAACAGGGGAGAGGAACTGCCAAACAGGGTTTCAAAACACAGTGTGCTAATCATCTCATGCATTAGGATGTCAGATCCGTATGCAGCTTTTGGAAGTTTGCAACCCCCTAAGAAAATTGGCAGACTAACTTCCATAGAATTTTCCAACTTGTCTACTTCGGGGATTAGTGTTTCCGGTGCACCATAATCACGAAGAGGAACTTCACTTTTTTCGCTTGGGAGAATTTCTTGTGCTGTATCGAAAACCATACCAGGGTCAATGTCTCCAACAACACATAGTGCCATATTTGAGGGGGCGTAGAATGCCTTATGACAATCATATAGTGTATCGGCAGTGATTTCTGCAATACTATCGACGGTTCCTGCAACAGAATCACGCACGGGATTACATCTAAATAGTGACTTCAGTAGTCCAAAGTAGAGAGAAAAATCGGGGTTGTCTTCATACATCATTATTTCTTGTGCAATAATCCCTTGTTCTTTTTCAACGCTTTCTGGTGTGAAAAATGGAGTTGAAACGAAGCTTAGTAATGTCTCAAGATTTTCTGAAAACTTGTCGATGCACTCAAAGTGATATGCAGTGGTGTCGAAACTTGTATATGCATTTGGAGAGGCACCGTTTGCAGAAAGTAACTCCAGAGCGTTGCCATCTTCAGTGTCGAACATTTTGTGCTCGAGGAAATGTGCAACGCCTGCAGGTGTGTCTATCCACTTGTCTGCGAGCTTGAATCTTCTGTCAACACCGCCGTAATCAGTGGCAAAAAAGGCATACTTCTTATGAAATCCGGGTTTTGGTATGACGAAAACGGCAAGTCCGTTTGGTAATGTACCTTTATAAATTTGTTCATTTATATCATTGTATTCAATTAGCTTCATTTTTGCAACCTCCTTCCGTGGTATCTAAACCTGATAGTAGGTATATTGAATCAGGTTTGATTCCGGAGGCGGCTTTTATAACGCTTTCCAGGGTTACAGCTTCTATCATTTCGCTGAGTTCAATAGGATCATAGGGAGCCATGGATATTGTGCTGTCAAAATACAGTTCTTCGATACCGCCGGGTCTGTCAAGAGCAGATTTGGCGGAGGTGACTATTGATCGCTTTGCAGATGTAAACTCCCACTCGCTGATATCGCCATTTTTAACATTATCAAGTTGGTCAAGTATCTCTTTAAGTGCAACTTTGAAGTTTGCGAATTCAACTCCGGACGAGACAAGCATAATTCCTTTGTACTTTTCTACCATTGAGCTGGCATAATAACAAAGTGATAGCTTTTCGCGGACATTGAGAAATAGTTTTGATGTAATACTGCCACCATAGATGGCATTAAGTAATATGAGTGTAGGGGGGTCAGGATTTTTCATGGCTTCACCCATTCTGAATCCAATCACAAGTTTGCCTTGTGACACGTCGAGACTCTCTGTGATACGGCGTGGAGATTCGGAAGGGGGATCATATATTACATTAGTCTTTGGAATGTCGGCATTTGGTCGCTCATTGAGAGAATTGAATGTTGACTTGAATGCAGATTTAACACGATCCGGATCTGTTGATCCGCAAAACACTATTTCTATCCGTGAATTGTTAATGATCTCGTTATAGTGCGCTGTCAATGATTGATGTGTTATTGCAAATGTGTCTTCTTCGCTTCCAAGCTTGTTAACAGCATAGCTCTCACCATCACACATTTCTTCAAGGAGCCTGTTGGTTGCATATCCTTGTTTGTCGTTTATTACAGCGCGAATATCATCGATTAGGTTTGCTTTTTCACCTTCTGTGTACTCTTCGCTTAATGAATTATTTTGCATATATGGAGAAGTTAACATTTCTCCGACTATGTCTATTGATTTTTCCAAAATAGTTTCGTTATTAGGAATATAGCGGTCATCAGGGAAGTCAGCATAAAAACCTATGCTATGAACTTCGCCTCGCTTACGAACTATTGGCTCTACTCTAACGCCGTACAGATTGTCAAGTGCAACAGCAATGCTTTCCATGTCATGCAAACTCTTTGAGCCACGACGCAGTACACGTGGCAACAGTGCATTCAATGATGCAGTTTCTTTCTGTAATGGCAATAGTAGATTTACTGTAAAACAGCCATATTTGAACTTGTCGGTTTTGATGCACGTTAGAGAGATGCCGGGTTTAATTTCGTGCTTTTGTACCGAGTGTTGTTTAATAGTTTCTGTGTTTTTCAATCAATTTTCTTCCTTAATATTTTTCAAACCATCATATTATATCATTAATTATGAATAATGTGAAATAAAAAATGAAATTTGCCAACTGTCGTTCAGAGCGGAGAGCAGAGCGTGCGTTACAGTCAGTGCATTCCGTCAGCGCAACCATGGACGGTGGAGCGCGTTCATTATGCGCATGGATGCGCATTTGAACGTAGGAATCACTGACTGTAATGTACGCTTCTGCTCTCTGTTTTATCTCTATACAATTACTAAGCAAATATGATAAAATATCAATGTCTAGGAGGTTGGATATGTTAAAGAAATATTTGATTATAGTTGCGGCTTTGCTCATAGGTTCGATTTTGCTTGTAGGCTGTGCGGGTAATGCTAACGGTCAAGATATTATAGAAAACAGCACAGGAAGCATTATCGTTTCCGGTGCTGAAGCGAGGGCACTTTTAGAGTCTGACGGGTCTGTGATCTTGCTTGATGTGAGAAGTCAGGATGAATTTGATGATCACCATATCGAGGGTTCGATTCTTATTCCTTACACAGAGCTGGAATCACGACTTTCCGAGTTGCCGGATAAAAACGCAATAATTATTGTTTTTTGCAGAGCCGGAAGACGCAGTGCAATTGCGGCAGAGATTCTGGTAACAAATGGTTATACGAATGTGTATGATATGCAGGAGGTTACCAATTGGCCGGAGCCTTTGGGAACTGCTGATTGAATCATATTTATCTGAACTTACTACAGCCCCTCAATCAGATCACAAATTACAACTCCGGCAAGGATGAGCCCTGCTGTTCCGGGTACAAATGCATTTGATGCGGGGATTTGGCGACGGATGGCACAAGTTCTTTGTACATCCGGTGGACAGATGCAGTTTTTATTACAGTCGTCTGCTGTGCTCTCTATAGGCTTTCTGGCGGTTTCTTTTGAATACACCACCTTGAGCTTCTTGATGTCAAGTCTACGCAACTCTCTTCGCATGACACGGGCCAGAGCATCATTTTGAGTTTTGTAGATATCAGTTACTTCAAATGCGGTCGGATCGAGTTTGTTTGCTGTTCCCATAGAGCTGATAATAGGTACATTTGCGGCATGTGCACGTTTAATGAGCTCGAGCTTCGCAGTTACAGTGTCCACAGCGTCGACGACATAGTCATATTTGCTAAGGTCAAACTGATCTGCTACATCCGGTCCATAGAATGTCTGATGAGCTTCTACCTCTGCTTTGGGATTGATTGACTTGATTCGCTCCGTCATTACTTCGACCTTATCACGTCCTACGGTGTCACGTGTTGCGATGATCTGACGATTAAGATTTGTAAGACATATTTTGTCGTCATCTATAATTGCAATTCGACCCACGCCGGAGCGAGCTAGTGCTTCAACGGTATGTCCGCCGACACCACCGATGCCGAAGACGGCAACATTACAATTTGATAAACGCTCCATTGCCTCTGCGCCAATGAGCATCCTGGTACGAGAAAATTGATCTAGCATATAGTGTTCACTCCTACAGTTATCCGTCACTCTGTGGTTACTAGATTCTGCGACTTCGCGCAGAATGACGTTAGTTTTTTGCTTCGCCGCCTTTGCGTTCAATCCATACATTATATCCAACAACTGTTAGGATAATTACTATTCCGCCGGCGACAGCAAATAATCCGGGAATTTCTAATACAGGCAATAGGCCCCAAAGACCTGCGAGCATTACCCAGATGGGATTCAGAATCGGTTCAATCGTTGATGTAAGGCAGGCGAGCAGTGCAGATGTTTTCTTTATTCCTTTTGAGAAGAAGATGTATGCAAACCCGACTTGAACAACACCAAGGAAGAACACAGCCACCCAAGGGACAACCTCTGCGGTCACGCCTGTAATGGCGAAGGGAAGCCCTATAAATGTATTAATAAGAAAACCTAGAAACAGAGCATTTTCCGGATTCGTGTCCGGCCTCTTATTACACACATAAACACCCGCCATGGAAAGTCCGGAGAGAAGTGCGAAAATATTACCCAGTAGTGCACCGGTCTCGAGCCCGTCAACAAAGAAAAGCAACATACCAATCAATGTCAAAAACACAGCGACAACAGCACTCAATGTCGGCTTCTTGCCATAGAATATGAGATATATGAGTATTATGAAGATGGGTGCGGTGAACTGTAGTAAAATGGCTGCGGCAGCAGTTGTAAGTTGATTTGCATAAACATACAAGATTGTTGTACTAGACAAACAAAGTGCGGTTAAAACGTTTCCGCGTGTAAATTCAATTTTCACGCTACGACGATATATGATAAAAACAATGGCAGCAAGGAATGCACGCAAGCCAACGATGCTCATTGCACTCCATGGAATAAATCTGATAAACAGCCCGCCAAAGCTCCAACACACAGAAGCAAGTGCTATATAAACGGGCCCTTTTCTATCTTTGTGCTCAATAGTTTGCATATGTCGACACTCTCTTAACGTAAAAAGTTAACCAAGTGTATCATGTTTATGCAAATATGTGAATTAAATTTTTGACAGAATCGTCATTTTACGCTATTATTAGAATGTTATAGAACTGTTGAACAAACGAAAGAGAGAAAATACCCTAATGTCAACCGAACAAGCATTTTACAATGAATTTATAAACAGTCATGCAGACTCACTTCTTCGACAAATAAAAGTTGAAAAATCACAGCTAACTATGCATGGAGTAAAGCGTGGTCTAAGAAACGATGATGGAACCGGTGTAATGGCCGGAGTCACCAACATTGGTAGTACCCAAGGCTATTATATGCGAGATGGCGAAAAAACTGCTATGGAAGGGAAGTTGTACTATCGAGGCATTGATATTGCAGAAATAGTCGATGGCTTCTTGAAAGACGAGCGACCCGGATTTGAAGAAACAGCCTACTTGCTTATTCTTGGAAAGCTGCCATGCAAGCCGGAGTTGGAAACATTTAGACTTATGCTTGAAGATTTTCGTGAGCTTCCACCGGGATTCACAGAGAATATGATACTTCCTGCACCAAGTGTAAATATTATGAATAAAATATCACGCAGTATTTTAGCACTCTACTCATATGATGATTCTCCTGAGCTCAACGAACGTGATATTGAAAGCGAACTTACAAAGGCTTTACGCTTATTGGCATCATGTCCAATTATTGTTGCACATGCGTATGCAGCCAAACGTCACTATTTCAACGGTGAGGGATTGTATCTGCATAGATCACAGCCCGGCTATTCAATGGCGGAGAACTTCTTACATTCCGTGCGACGCGACAACTCGTTCACGGCTGAAGAAGCTCGTCTACTTGACTTATGTATGGTGTTGCACGCAGAGCACGGTGGTGGTAACAACTCCGCGTTCTCATGTCGTGTACTTACCTCGGCGGGCACAGATATTTATTCAGCAGTTTCTGCTGCTATGGGCTCTCTTAAAGGTCCACGTCATGGCGGTGCAAACGAAAAAGTTATTGAGATGTTCTCATATATAAAGAAGGACATCAAAAACTGGAAAGACGATGATGAGATTTCTGAATATTTGGACAAAATGTTACGTGGCGAGGTCGCATCAGGCGATGGTCTGATCTATGGCATGGGCCATGCAATATATACCATTTCCGATCCGAGAGCAGTTATCCTTAAAGAACTTGCACGCAAGCTTGCAGACAAAAAGGGTATGTTGGACGAGTTTGAGCTACTTGAATCAGTCGAACGACTCGCTCCATATGCATTGGGTAAAGCAAAAGGCGTAGGGAAAGCTGACATTTGTGCCAATGTTGATATGTATTCAGGGCTTGTGTACGAAATGATGGGTATTCCACAAGAATTGTACACACCACTCTTTGCAATTGCAAGAATGGCCGGATGGTGTGCTCACAGATTAGAAGAAGCGTGGGGCGGAGGCAAAATAATAAGACCGGCATATAAAGCGATTGCTCTCGATGAGAGATATGTGCCACTGGAGAAACGTTAGTAAGTATTTTAAATATAATAATAACCAATATCTAAGGAGAAACTATCATGTCAAACAGAATTTTCACATCAGAGTCAGTAACAGAGGGGCATCCGGACAAGGTTTGCGACCAGGTTTCAGATGCAGTGTTAGATGCGATACTGACAGGAGACAAAACTGCACGTGTAGCTTGCGAAACAATTTGTACAACCGGATTAGTGCTTGTAATGGGAGAAATAACGACGAGCACATATGTAGATATACCGAGTGTTGTGCGTAACACGATTCGCGATATCGGATATACAGAGCCGGAGCTTGGGTTTGACTGTAGTGGATCGGCAGTTATGACGACAATTGATGAGCAAAGCCCCGATATTGCAATGGGTGTTGATAGTGCTCATGATGATGCTGATGAGAAAGGTGCCGGAGATCAGGGGATGATGTTTGGATTTGCTTGTGACGAAACTCCGGAGCTTATGCCTGCACCACTGGCTTTTTCCCATGCTCTTACAAAAAAGTTAGCTGATGTTAGAAAAAGCGGTGAGTTGAGATTTGTAAGACCTGATGGCAAAAGTCAAGTTACTGTGGAATATGATGAAGATAGAAATGTTATCGGTGTTCCTGCAATTGTTGTGTCAACCCAGCATGATCCTGACATTGAAATTGACAAGTTGCGTGAAGCAATAACTGATTGCGTAATTAAACCGGTTATTCCGGCACATTTGATAACTAAGGATACAAAAATATTTGTAAATCCTACAGGGCGTTTCGTAATCGGCGGACCTGTCGGTGATTCAGGTTTGACCGGCCGTAAGATAATTGTTGACACATATGGCGGTTATGCAAGTCATGGTGGCGGTGCGTTTTCCGGAAAAGACCCGACCAAAGTTGACCGCAGTGCTGCATATATGGCTCGTTATGTTACGAAAAACCTTGTTGCTGCAGGTCTCGCGAAGGCATGTCAAATTGAGCTTGCATACGCAATTGGTGTGGCACAGCCGGTATCAATACATATTGATACAAGAGGTACAGGTGTATTCTCTGATGAGCGTATTGCAGAGATTGTAAAAGATAACTTTGACTTTAGACCATCAGGCATTGTTAAAAAGCTTGATCTATTAAGACCGATTTATAGGGCGACAGCGGCTTACGGCCATTTTGGTCGCGAAAATGAAGGCTTCCCATGGGAAGAACTCGACATGGTAGAGACGCTGAAGAGCTATCTTTAGGGGTTAGGGTCTAGGGCTTAGGGGTTAGAGACCACGGGTCGGGCTCGCAATGATGACAATATAAAATAATTAGTAGAAAGTATTGAGTGAAAGATGTCAATTGAGTCAGATGCCGACAAGCGAGAAGGTATAATAGAGGGGCGTAATGCTGTTATTGAGGCTTTGCGTTCCGGTGTTGATATAGATAAGATATTCATATTAAAAGGTGATATTGATTCAACTCTAAAGCATATCGCTTCTAAGGCTCGTGCTACGGGTATTGTCGTTGTTGATGCGGATAAACGCAAGTTAGATATGATGAGCAATACCGGTTCACATCAGGGCGTTGTTGCAATGATTGCTTATGCGCAGTATGTTTCCGTCAGCGATATTCTTGATGTTGCAAGACAAAGAGGCGAGGAGCCGCTGATTATCATTTGCGATGAGATTTCTGACCCTCATAATCTTGGGGCAATTATAAGAACGTGCGAGGCGACCGGTGCTCATGGCGTGATTATACCAAAACGTAGAAGTGCCGGAGTGAATTCAACTGTTGCAAAAGCTTCGAGTGGTGCTATTTTCCATATTGCGATTGCACGTGTTTCAAATCTTACTGCAACAATAAAAGAGCTTAAAAAAGCCGGTGTTTGGGTTTTCGCGGCGACTATGGATGGCGAAAGTTCACTGTGGGAATCAGATTTTACATCTGCATCGGCATTTGTTATCGGTTCCGAGGGAACGGGTATAAGTCGCCTGGTAGGCGAAAATTGCGACCATAAAGTTAACATTCCAATGGCTGGTAATCTTTCATCGCTTAATGCATCTGTGTCTGCTGCGATACTATTATACGAAACTGTAAGACAACGCAAAGGGTAAATCCATGTTGAAAGTGAAATACATGAAGAAAGGAGTGTCACTATTATGTCAGACGAGTTCAATTTCTCAAATGAATCTAATGATGAGAATGAATTTTCATTCGGATCGATTTTGGCGGAAGTAAAAGGTTCGGCTTTTATTGAAGGTGACAAAAGAACTCCATCGGATATTTTGCAGGAAAAAGCAGATAGAATTCTTCGTGAAGCTGCCGGATCGACTTCGTCATTTCCACAGCAGGAAGGGATGCCGGCACAATCGCCGACATTTCAGCCACATCAGGGGTCGCACTCAATGGGCACAGAAGCGATGCCGGGTATGATAAATCCTCATGAACAGCAAGAGCTACCCAGAACAATAAGCTCTGCAACTGAACGAACACGTAAGAACGATTTTAACTTTGATTTTGATGATGTTGTTGAGCCTGAATTTTCTGATGTCGATGACATTCCAATGATAGTTACGCCGTTAGAAAATGAAATAAAAATGCCACAATTTGACAGTACACCTTCATTCTTTAATGATGCGATGAATGCTGCAACTTCAAAGCCGCCGGAACCGGCAAAACCGGGCGCAACCAGCGATGATGAGTGGGATGACTTCGTTATTCCAACCTATGATGCCGGGTTTGCGGAGAGAGAAGGTGTATACAGAAATCCACAAAGCGAAATCATTGGAAATCCGGTCGTGCAATTCGATCAATATCGCAATGAAAATCCCGCTGGACAACAACCCGTCCATGAACAACCCGTTTTTGAACAGCAACCAAACTCTGAACAGCAACCCGAATTTGAGCAACAGCCTACCTATGACCAACAACCCACCTCTGAATACCAGCCCAACCATGAGCAACACCCTAATTATGACCAACAACACGTCCCAATGCAGGGTCAGGAGACTAGAGTTTTTAGAGATGAGTTTTCCTATGATGAGCAACCCGAAAAGAAATCAAAATGGAGCCTAAGTAATCTGTTTGCCAGAGGTCCTAAACACGATAACACCGGTTCTTCGATGGATATGTTTGAAGAACATAGTGAGCAGGTTGCATCTGTGGACGAGCTTCCGGAGGAACCTCCGTTAAAGCACGCAACTCGAAAGTTTGCCAGATCTTGTAACTCTATGTCTATCAGAGTCATGCCGGCAACAGTTATAACAATATTTATGTTGGTCGTTACATTTGCGTTTGAAGCCGGTCGACTTTTACCTTTCGGCATTGGACATAACTTGGATTTCGCGGCAGGCACATTGATTATTTGCCTACTCTTCGTTATGATGTTGTGCAGTGATATTTTGGTTCGAGGATTTGACTTCCTTAAAAAAGGTGAGCCAAATGCCGAAACATTAATATTGTTCTCGTGTGCACTTTCTATAATTTCTGCTGCGTTTACAATGATAACAGATTTGGCACTTTTGTTGCCGTTTAATGCAGTATCTGCGTTGTCACTTACCTTTGCGGCATATGGCGAAAAGTATAACTTGCGTGCTATCACGGATTCTCTCAAGACTGCAGTTGGATCATCAGAGCCATATGGAGTGCAAGCAGAATATAACAAAGATATTGACAGGACTGTACTAAAGAAATCATATAACAAAACCGAGGGGTTTTATAATAATCTCATGCAACCGGACATAACAGAAATTATATACCGATATGCAGCACCTGCGTTGCTAGTTGGTTCAATATTACTCACGATTTTGGTTGTTATATTTAGAAGTGGAGCAGAGTACTCATTACATGTTTTATCCGCGTTAGTAGCCGCATCGGCACCGTTTTCTGCAATACTTGCATTTGCAATTCCATTTGCAACTGTAGTTAGAGCGACTCGCGGTTCCGGCGTTGCATTAGCAGGGTGGAGTGGTGTTGACGATATTTACTATACCGACGGTGTATGTGTGACAGATGACGACTTATTCCCTCCGGGTATGCTCAAGCTAAGCGGAGTTAAAGTGTATGACGGAGCATCGTCGGATGAGGCAATCATGTATACAGCGAGCTTGGTAATGGCTTCCGGGTCCGGGCTAACCGGATTATTTGAGGAAGTATTAAAACAACAGGGATTGACTCCATTAGAAGTTGAGAGTTTTGAATGTCATGAAAGTGGCATAGGCGGGCTCATTAAAGGAAACAAAGTTGTAGCCGGTTCGGCAGCATTCATGAACTTGCTAGGCGTTCGCGTTCCTGATGATACAAATATGAAAAACGCTGTATATACTGCGGTAGGTGGTAGACTTGTAGCGATGTTTGCGGTAGATTATAAGCCGTTGCCATCAGTTCAGAGTGCACTAATATCAATGCTTAAGTGGAGGATTGATCTTTACTTTGCCATGCGTGACTTCAATGTCACACCTGCAATGGTGGGACAAAAGTTCAAAGTTCCATTTGATAGTTTTGTGTTTATCCCGGCAAAGGATTCCTACCGTATTTCAGATTTACATTCGGAGGAAAAAACACAGATTTCAGCAATTTTGTTAAGAGAAGGACTAAATCCTTTTGCCGAATCTATAACGTCAAGCAGATTGTTAAGATCCGCCGCATTTTTTGCATCAATCTTGTCCGTTGCATCAGCGGGGTTGGGCGTATTGATCATGTTTTATATTTCATGGACAGGTGCGTTTCTATCTGCAAGTCCGGGGAATCTTGTGATTTTCATGCTTTGTATGCTTGCAACGGTATTAATAGTCTGCGGCTATGTAAGATTGAAGAAATAGCGTTTAGGGTCTAGGTGGCTAGCAATGCTGTCAACTTAGGAATATCACCCCCGTCATCCTGCGCGAAGTCGCAGGATCCAGCAATAACAGATGTCGTAGATTCTGCGACTTCGCGCAGAATGACGATGACAACCTCTTGACAGCATTGCTAGCCCCTAAATCCTAAACCAAGAAAATTGTGTTGTATTCTTCACATTAATGGTATATAATCGAGCGAAATGAGAGTCGCAGACGAGCTTGCTCGTCTATGACCGAATGAGCGAAGATTAGAGCAAAGCGATATAATCGTTATCACTGTAAATTTATTTTGTAAGGGGACAAAAATATGCCATATACCACAGACAAAATTCGCAATATTGCACTTCTCGGACACGGGAGTAGTGGAAAGACGAGCCTTGCCGAAAGTATGCTTTTCTTGACAGGTTCTTCCGACAGACTTGGAAAGGTTAATGACGGGAACACCGTTGGAGATTCTGATTCTGAAGAAATCAAGCGTCAAATAACCATATATCTTGCAACAATGTTTACTGAACATAAAGGTTGCAAAATCAACATTCTTGACACACCCGGATTCTTTGACTTTGCCGGTGAAGTGTTAGAAGCCCTTCGCGTTGCTGATGCGGGCATAGTAATGTGTACTGCAAAAGACGGCATTAGTGTTGGCTTTGAAAAAGGTTGGAGTGTTCTATCTGCACAGAAGCTACCAAGAGCAGCATATATTTCAAAAGTTGACGAAGAGAATGGCGACTTTGATGCTGTACTTGAAGCACTAAGAGATAAATATGGAACATCTGTATGTCCTTTGACAGTTCCTGTTAAAGATGCATCAGAAAATGTAATTGGCGTTTATGATCTTGTTTACCGCAAAGCGTATAGCTTTGAAGGTGGTAAGCAAAAAGAGATCCCTGTACCTGATAGTATGAATGACGAAATTGAAGCATACTATGAGATTTTTAATGAGAGTATCGCAGAAACATGCGAAGAACTCATGGAAAAATATGGCGAAGAATATACAACTGATGAAGTAATCATGGGTGTTAAAATTGGTCTAAAAGACCTCACATTCTTCCCGGTATTCTGCGGCTCTGCAACATCAGGTCTGGGAACAATTCCACTACTTGATGCTGTTGCTGACTTCTTCCCGTCACCACTGGATAGAAAAGAATTTAATGATGATGGTGAAGAGCTTGTAGTTGATCCAAACGGTTCGGCTTGTGCAATAGTATATAAGACGCTTTCTGATCAGTATGGCAAATTTAGTATGTTTAAAGTGCTGTCAGGCAAGATCACGTCTGATATGCAACTGGTCAATACGCGAACAGGCACAACAGAGAAAATGGGCAATATGTTCAAAATGCAAGGCAAGAAGAACATTGAAACCAAAGAAGTTATATGCGGAGATCTCGCTGCTGCATCCAAACTTTCTGACACGAAGACAAATGATTCTCTAAGTGATTCAAAAACAAAGGTAACTGCAAAACAAATTGACTTTACACCTCCTTGTTATTCAATGGCTATTTCACCGAAAACAAAAGGGCAAGAAGATAAAATAGCTCAAGGTCTCACAAGACTTGGCGAAGAAGATGTGACATTCACATTCGTAAACAATCCTGAAACAAGACAACTTGTTCTTTCAGGTGCCGGTGACATTCAACTGGATGTACTGTGTGCAAAGCTAAAAGATAAGTTCGGTGTTGAGGTTGAACTGAACCCTGCACGTGTACCATATCGCGAGAAAATTCGTAAAAAAGTTTCTGTCCGCGGAAGACATAAGAAGCAATCAGGCGGTGCCGGTCAATTCGGTGATGTTGTAATTGAATTTGAACCAGGCGAAACAGAAGAACTAACATTCGAAGAGAAAATCTTTGGCGGCAGTGTACCGAGAAACTTCTTCCCGGCTGTTGAAAAAGGTCTTCGCGAAAGTATTCAGCGTGGTGTGCTTGCGGGTTATCCACTTGTGTTCCTAAAAGCTACATTGGTTGATGGTTCTTATCACTCTGTTGACTCAAATGAATTAGCGTTTAAGCTGGCTGCACAGTTAGCATTTAAAGAAGGTGTACCACAAGCAAATCCGGTGCTTCTTGAGCCAATCGGTGTTCTATCAGTAACAATTCCGGATGCGTACATGGGTGATATCATGAGTGATCTGTCGAAAAGACGCGGAAGTCCTCTAGGTATGAACATGAACGCTGAAGGAATGCAAGTTGTTGAAGCTGAAGTGCCAATGGGTGAGATGTCAAGTTATGCGATAGACTTGCGTTCGATGACCCAAGGCAGAGGCTCATTCTCAATGGAATTTGCACGATATGAAGAAGCACCAATGCCAATTCAATCAAAAATCATTGAAGAGTCTAAGTATTTAACAGAAGCAGAGTAAGGTGTAAACCCATAAAAGTGGCAATATAATACCAACAAGGGCAGGTTGCTTGACCTGCTCTTGATTATGCGATAGAATATACTTTGGTCAATTTAGTATATTCAAATGAGGTTAGTGCTTTGGATGTTATACGTGATATCATATATCGTATAAATGAATTTGTAGCGGGGCTTGATGGGGATTTATCGTCGTATATAACGATGATAATTCGCTTCATATTGCCGTTGCTGGCAATCGTGATCCTTGTTCGTTGTGCCAGATCATTGTTCAGAGAAAAGAGTGAGAGCGAACTTTGGGGTCAATTGAAGTTTCCTAATGGCAAAATACTCGATATGTTTAGCTGGGAAAATGTAATTGGCAGAGCGAAGACATCAGATGTGTTTGCCGACTATCCGACAATATCCCGTAACCACGCAGCCCTAATTCGAGACGACAAGGCGAATTGGAAGGTTTATGATATTGAGTCGACAAGTGGTGTTATTGTAAATGGGAAAAAAGTAGAGGGTGACTTAGGTGTTCCGGTCAACTCCGGCGATACAATAGAGATTGGCGGTATTCCACTCACTTTCATTGCTGCTGATAACACTGACGAGTATGAGCAAGCAGTAAGCAGAACACGCCCGGGTCGATATTATAAGCAGCGTGTAACAATTGCGTATCTGACAATGTTTCAGATACTATTAGGTATGCAACTATATATTGCACTTGATGATGAGTTTACCGCCGCAGTTAGAGTGAGCTTTATTGCTTTGATTGTGCTTACCTGGCTTTGTTATATTGTAACGAGAATCTTAAAACGGGTAGCATATGAGATTGAAACCATTGGCTTCTTCTTATCGACAATAGGTCTTGCTGTTACTGCATCCAGTGTGCCGTCTGATCTTTCAAGGCAAATTATGTTTATTGTTTTTGGATTAATTTTCTTTTTTGCGGTTGGTTGGTTTTTGCGAGATCTCGACAGAGTAAAGAAGTTTCGCAGGCCAATTGCATATATTGCACCTCTTTTATTAATTGCTACGATTATTTTAGGGACTAGGCAACATGGTGCAATTCGCTGGATTCTTATTGGCGGAATATCAATACAGCCTGTTGAGTTTGTGAAAATAGCGATAGTTTTTGCCGGTGCAGCAACTTTGGAACGATTGTTTAAGCGGAGAAACTTATTCGCATTCATCGGCTTAATGGGATTGTGTTTAGGGCTTCTTGCCATAATGACAGATTTCGGCTCTGCTCTGATTTTCTTCGTTGCCTACTTGGTTATAGCGTTCCTGCGTTCAGGAGACTTTACTACGATTATTCTAAGCATAGCAGGTGCAGGCTTCGCTGGCTTGGTTGCTCTGGCTTCACGACCGCATATAGCAGGGCGCTTTGCAACATGGGGGCAAGCGTGGGAATATGCTGACTATGGAGGATTTCAATCGACGCGAGCAATGACTGCTGCGGCGAGTGGTGGTTTATTCGGTGTCGGTGCAGGAGAGGGCTGGTTTACCCCATTTACTCCACCTCGAATTCCGGCTGCAGATTCAGACTTAGTGTTTGCACTGGTGAGTCATGAATTGGGATTGATTGTTGCCATAACTACATTTGTTGCAATATTGCTGTATGCAGTCTATGCTGTGCGATATGCAAATGAAGCACGTAGCTCATTTTATATTATTGCGGCTTGCTCAATGGCGGCAATGATGGTATTTCAGATGATGCTCAATGTGCTCGGCACAATGGACATACTTCCGCTAACAGGTGTTACATTCCCGTTCGTTTCAAGAGGAGGAACAAGCTTGATTGCAAGTTGGGGTATGCTAGCGTTCTTCAAAGCGGCAGACACAAGACAGAATGCCAGCTTTGTAGTTAAAGCACCAAAACGTCCGAAATACAGTGGCGGAGGTGCAATAATATATAAAAATGAATACGATGAGCCCTACGTTGGTGAACATCAAGAGCCTCGTTGGGATGACGGCCAGGGAGCCGGTTGGGCAGATGACCAAAATCAACAATGGGGAACCGGTCAAGACCCTAATTGGAATAATAATCAAATGCCCGACTATGGAGACCCGGAAGAACGCTTTTGGGAAGATTTAGACGACTCGTTTTGGGAGAAAGGTGACGATTAAATGAAAAAAGTTCAAAAACGTTCTCTTTCGATAATGTTATTAGTCATAGTGGCTCTACTCGGGATGGGCTTCTATGTAGTTAGGTATATCATGTACGGAGCTCAATGGGCGTCTGCACCATTTAATGCAACGGTTTTTCAAGGTGGTATGCTTAACATTGGGACAGTTGTTGACAGAAATGGTGTGATTCTTGCCGATGTTGTTGGTGGTAGACGAGTTTTTGCTGATAGTGCTGATGTTCGACGATCCACACTTCATGCTGTTGGTGATAGAGGTGGCAATATTGGTACAGGTGCATTAAGTGTTTTTGCACATGAGTTGATGGGCTTTAACTTAATAACCGGATCATACCAAAGAGGTGGGGCAACAGGTAGACGAATTGAGTTGACAATTGATGCAGAAATCAGTGCTGCAGCGTTGAGGGCACTCGATGGTCGTCGTGGTGTAGTTATGGTTAGCAATTATGAAACAGGTGAAATACTCGCCATGGTTTCGAATCCAACATTTGATCCGAGTAATCCGCCTGCCACTTTTGAAGATGGTGTCCTTGTTAACCGTGCAATTCAATCAGTTTATATACCGGGTTCCACATTCAAGGTTGTTACAGCCGCTGCCGCAATTGATCAGATGAGTAATGTTTTCAACATTACCCATTACTGTAATGGTTCTTTTGAAGTTGGTGGACGTACAGTAACGTGTCCCGGACGCCATGGAAGTGTTGATATCATTCGTGGTATGCAAGTTTCGTGTAATGTCTTCTTTGGTCAGCTTGCTCTTGATTTGGGTGGAGGTGCAATGGCACAGTATGCATCGCGTCTTGGTGTGTCCGGTAGAACAACCGTTAGTGGTATTCAGACCGCCAGTGGTAATTTCGATGCCGCTCCCTCTAATTCAGCTGATTTAGCCTGGTCTGGCATTGGTCAGTTTACCAACACTGTTAACCCTGCAAGTATGCTGCGCTTGGCGGCCGGTATCGCAAATGACGGCGATGCAATTGATTTGCATTATGTGCAAAGAACAGGACCCGTGTCGCTACTTCCGCCGAGAACCGAGAGAATAATGAGTGCAAATACTGCATGGCAACTGAGCGATGTTATTGAAATTCAAAACCGCCAGAACTTCCCCGGTCTTCAAATCTATGCAAAGACAGGTACGGCTGAAGTTGGTGGCGGCTATTCTCCACATGCATGGTTTTTCGGATATATAACTAATCCGGGTTTCCCTTATGCATTTGTAGTTGTTGTTGAACATGGCGGCGGCGGTGGTGCTGTCGCCGCCCCGATTGCGAATCAGGTGTTACAGGTAGCCATAAATAGATGATCAAGGTCTAGCACGTTAAGAATTGAGAGTATTACAGTCAGCGATTTCTATAACTTATGAAAAATACAAAAGAGACGGGAATGTTCCTGTCTCTTTTGTTGTTCGTAATATGTTTATCCTTCCCACCACTTAACGCCTTTGGCGTTTGAAGAGGGGGTCTTAGAGAGCTTGAGGGTTAAGACCCCACCGACTCTTCAGGCGGAATGTATTTCAGTAGGAGCACAATCTCCTTCTGAAACTTGATGTTTTCGACTTTAGAAGTCGAAAACTAATTTGAATTACTTTGTGCCGAAGATTCTGTCGCCGGCATCGCCCAGGCCCGGTACGATGTATCCGTGATTGTTTAGTACCGGATCTACTGCACATGTGATGACTTCGACGTCCGGGTGCATTTCTTCCATCTTTTCAACACCGGGTGGTGCAGAGAGGATGGTTAGTAGTTTTATTGAGCGTGCACCGGCATCTTTTAGGAATTGTGCTGCCGCTGCTGCTGTGCCGCCTGTTGCGAGCATTGGATCAAGGATGAAGCAATCGCGTTCTGCTATGTCAGGAGGCATTTTGCAATAATACTCAACAGGCTGGAGTGAGTCCGGATCACGATATAGTCCGATATGTGCAACCTTTGCAGATGGGACTAATCCGAGTATTCCATCAACCATTCCAAGTCCTGCGCGAAGGATTGGAACAAGAGCCAGCTTCTTACCGGCAAGTGCCATGACATTTGCTTCTGCGACAGGAGTCATGACTTTGACTTCCTCGAGAGGTAGTTCACGCATTGCCTCATAGCACATTAGCATAGACATCTCGCCGACAACTTCGCGGAAGTTTTTTACTCCGGTATCGATGTCACGAAGGATAGTTAGTTTGTGCTGGATAAGCGGGTGTGTAAGAATTGTGAGTGGCATAATACAATCTAGTTCCTTTCGGTTAAATTTTCTTATTGTGGCATCACTTTTTTAAATTCTCATTGCATTATACACGTTTTATTCCAATTTCACAACAAAAAATTGATGATAAAATGTAGGATAAAATATGGAATGAGGATATTGCTAATACAATCGCTGTTTGATATACTTACACAGTGATGTTTTTGTGTGCAATCTACACTATACAACAGCCACATACAGAAGATATGTGATAAATTATCGTGAAAATACAAGTGGAGGGTTACAGATTTTATGAAGAGGATTATTAAGCGTACTATTTTTGTGTTGTGCATCGCACTTATTGCGGGGCTATTGTTCCTGCCAATGTCAAGTGCTTCAACACAGCAAAACTCAGATGTGGAAATATCTATTCTATTCACCGCTGACTTACATTCGAACTTTGATCCTGTGCGATTTATGGATGAGGATGGCTCAATTGCCGAACGTGGTGGTTATGCACGTCTGCAAACAGCAATTAATAATGTGCGTGAGACTCATCCGGATACTTTCGCATTTGATGCTGGTGACTGGTCAATGGGAACTATATTCCAGACCATCTTTACACATGAAGCACCTGAAGTGCGTCTAAAGGGTCAACTAGGCTTTGATGCGGCTGTGATTGGTAATCATGAGCTGGACTATCATGCTGCCGGACTTACCAGGATGCTAAACGCCGCTATGGCAAGTGGTGATGAGCTTGTCGGCTTGGCACTTGCAAACATTGACTGGGAAAGCACGCTTGCAGATCCGGCACTTGCTCCGGATGCTCAAGAGCTGAGAGTAGCTATGGAAAATTATGGAGTTGCTCTTGACTATATGCTAATTGAAAGAGGCGGTGTGACTGCGGCAGTATTTGGTGTAATGGGACCAAGACCAATAGCATATGTGCCGGCGGCGGGGCTACTATTCCATGATTATATTGAAACCGCAAGAGAGGTTGTTGCACGTATTCAAGCAGAAACTGATGCAGATATCATCATTGCTCTGTCTCATAGCGGATTCAACCTTAATGATCCCTACAGCTCATCATGCGGAGAGCTTGCCGCTGCTGTTGACGGAATTGATTTGCTTATAAGCGGACATTCACATAATATTGTAGATGAACCTTATATTATTAATGACACAATCATTGTTTCTGCTGGTGCAAACTCATTTCATTTGGGACATGTTGTATTAAGAGGCAGTCACGGTAATTTTGTAGTAGCTGACCATGAAATCATTCCAATAAGTCAAGATTTGCCGAAAGATATGGAAGTTCAGGAAAGAATAGATGAGTTCAGAGTTATGGTTGATCGCTATTATTTATCACTGTTCAACTATACATATGATCAAGTTCTGGCATATTCGCCGTTTCCGTTTACTCCTATTGAGACTTTTGGAAGACATTTTGGTGAAGAACCACTTGGGAATTTGATTACCAACTCGTATTTTTACGCCGTTCAAAGGGCGGAGGGCGACGACTTCATTCCGATTACTGCGGCAGTTGTTCCACACGGCGTTATTCGTGCGTCATTTGCGGAAGGACCTATCACAGTTGCGGACGCATTCGCTGTCAGTAGTTTGGGAATAGGGGCGGATGGAGTTCCGGGATTCCCGTTGGTAAGCATTTTTCTTTACGGTAGCGAACTGCGTACAGTGGCAGAAATTGACATCTCTGTGTCAACTCTCATGTCGGGAGCTCGACTATACATTGCAGGACTTACATATACATTTAACAATAACAGACTGATGCTAAATAGGGTTACATCAGTTCAGCTTATGGACCTTGATGGTAATATATCCGAATTGGAAAATGACAGACTATATCGTGTCGTCGCTGGATTATATTCGGCACATATGCTGGGAGAAGTAGAGTCCTTGTCATTCGGTTTGCTTCAAGTGACACCAAAGGATCAGTACGGCAACCCGATTGTGAATTTTGATGATCATATTATTCATTTTGGTGAGGATAATATGGAACTCAAAGAATGGCTTGCATTGGCATGGTATTTGGAGTCATTTGATTTAGTTGACGGTGTTTCGACCGTTCCGGATGTATACAATGATGTCATGGGGCGTAAGATCGAAAATGATAGTCGCTCACTGATTGAGCTTCTAAGGAATCCAAACAGAATTTTCTTCATGCTGTTGGGCGTTATTCTCCTACTGTTGACGATTATTGTAGTCATAATAGTGGTCATAGTTCGCTGTATTCGCAAGAGAAAGAGGAAGAAAGCTGCAAAAGCAGAAGCATAGGTATAGCTACTTCAACTTCAACTCGGTGCGTGTATTGCCTTCAACACACGCACCGAGTTGAAGATTATTGCTTCAAGTGCAAGTGCACACTAACCCTCTGAACAGTAACACAGCTTTAATTTGAGACACCATGCAAATTGTTTTTCATGATTGTAATAACTGTCGTTATGTGGTACTATCAGGTTAGTAGGATAGTTTGAATGAAATTTTGACATTTTTTGGTTGTATGGGTACGGAATTATGAATAAAAATATTGATTCAAATGATGCTATAGAAATTGCAGAGGGAATCCATTGGGTTGGCTTTGCAGATGTTGATGCTTTTTTTCACTGTAATGTATACCTCATTGTTGATAACGGTGAGGCTGTTGTTATCGATAGTGGTAGCAGAAACGACTTCAGTACAGTTATGCTTAAAATTATGAGAACGGGAACAAACCCAAGAAGTATAAAGCGTCTCATATATCAACATCATGATCCTGACTTATGTGGAAATATTCCGCAAATGGAAGCGATTATTGACAATCCGGAGTTGAAAATAATATCACACAGTCTTGATAATACGTTTATCAAGTATTATTCTGTTAAATCTTCGATTCAATGCATCGAAGACATGGACCATACTTTTGAGTTCTCAAGTGGAAGGCGTTTGAAGTTTATTCATGTGCCTTTTTGTCATTCTCCCGGAAATTTCGTTACGTATGATGAGAAAACCAAGACTCTGTTTAGTAGCGATATATTTGGTGCATATGATTATAATTGGTCGTTTTATTCGGAGATTTCAAAAAGATGCCAAAAGTGCAACACGATAAGAAATTGCGTTGTAACCGGTGATAAATGTCAATGGAATGGAATGTTGGAGTTCCACAGACAATATATGCCCTCTACAAAGGCTTTGAAGTATGCACTTAGTAAAATTGAAGAGCTGGATATTTCTATCATTGCTCCTCAACATGGCAGTATTCATCATGATGATGATTCAATTTCAATTGTTATAAAGCGTCTTAATGCTTTAGATAGTGTTGGCTTCGACCACTTCTATGAAGGGATGCAGATTTAACATGATTGATGTAAATGAGTATATTGAATCTTTGGAGATGTTGCCTACAAGCTCACATAAAGATAATCACGCATTGATTTTGGATTATTTTGCAGATCTGGTCGACTATGACCTGCATAAACATTTGGTTGCAGAATTAATGACAAAGTATACTGAAGTGTCAAAGCAACTGGAAGAAAAGAATATTTTACTTAATAAATATAATACACAGCTTGAAGAACTTGTTGAGGAAAAAGTAAAGGAAATATCAACATCGCAAATTGCTACAATTCATGCGCTTGTCAAGTCTGCAGAAGCACGTGATGATGATACCGGAGCACATATTGAAAGAACTGCCATGTATTGTCGACTTATTGCAGAGAAGCTTTTCGAAGCCGGTATGCATAAAGATATTGTAAATAAAACATATATTGACAATATTGAAAAAGCAGCTCCATTACATGATATTGGGAAGGTAGCAATTTCTGATGCAATTCTACTAAAACCCGGCAAATTGACTGATGATGAGTTTGTCATAATGAAGACTCATGTTACGAGAGGGTATAAAACCCTTGCAAGCGTGGCAAACCTATATAGTGAGAATGAGTTTCTAAATCTTGGTATGGAGATATCACGCTACCACCATGAGAAATGGGATGGTAGTGGATACGAGGATAGGCTTGCTGGAGAAGATATACCGCTGTCTGCACGAATTATGGCTCTTTCGGATGTATATGATGCTCTACGTTCGAAGCGAGTATATAAAGATGCTTTCTCCCATGAAAAGTCAATTGAAATCATAAAAAGGGGAAGAGGCACCCACTTCGATCCGGAGCTGGTAGATATTTTCCTTGAGTATCATCAACAGTTTTGTGATATATTTGACAAGCTGGGTAGTGTCAAATAGCTAATGCAAAAACTAACGTCATTCTGCGCGAAGTCGCAGAATCCGGTAAGTATAAATTTTTTAGATTCTGCAACTTCGTGCAGAATGACAAAAAAATGGAGGTTTACTGCTATGAAAGACACACATAAGTGGAGATCAGAACTAAGCGATATTGAATTTACCTTTACGGACAGGGACAGCTATGGAAAAGTTTATTGGAAAAAGAGAAAAGAGTTGCTCCTAAAGGCCGGAGCCAAATTAAGTCCGGATCCGCAACTAAATAAGGACGGAACATTAAACTATTCAGCGAAAGTTGCCAAATCATTTAGAGCTGACCATGAAGATAAAATTGATGATTTTACAACAACAGAAGATATTATTTTTCCGTCTCCTAATGAGCTCGGTATATTTCTGCGTTTTGGTGGAGACAACACATGGGAAAGCTTGAAAGACAAAGACGGCAAAAGTCTTCATGATTGGAGTGTTGTAAATGGGTGAAGATGTAAAAGAATTTACAGTTTTAATAACGGATGATGAAGAATTTAATGTGGAGATTTTGAGCGACGTTCTATCTTCATCGTACAATGTTCAAATTGCAAGAAATGGCGAAAGTGCATTTGAATTGGCGACAAAAACTCCACCGGACTTGATTTTGCTTGATGTCATCATGCCTGATATGAGTGGCTTTGATTTAATTACGAAGCTGAAAAAAGCTGAAATTACGAGGAAAATTCCTGTGATTTTTGTTGCAAGTCACACCGATCCTGCGGAGGAAGAGAAGGGGCTTTTTCTCGGTGCAGTTGATTATATTGCAAAGCCATTCAATAGAGCAATTGTCAAAGCCAGAGTGAACACGCATATAAAAATCATTGACCAAATGCGTACAATTGAGCATATTGGGTTAGTTGATACACTTACCGAAATAGCAAATCGTCGCGGCTTTGATGAGCGTTTTAAAACTGAATGGGGTAGAGCTATACGAGAACAAGCCCATATTAGTTATATGATGATGGATATTGACTTGTTCAAGAAGTACAATGATACTTATGGGCATCAACAAGGGGATGTGGCATTGGCTCGCTTTGCAGAGACAGCAGAGAGCACTCTGAATCGTTCAACAGACTTTATAGCTCGTTGGGGCGGTGAGGAGTTTGTGGTGCTCTTGCAGAATACGAATATTGAAGGAACTGCTAAAGTTGCTGAAAAGATTCGAAAAAACATTGAAGACATGGTTATCACGACAGAGACAGGTGAAGAGACATGTATTACTGTTAGCATTGGTGTTACATCCATAATTCCAACCACAGCCACATCACAGTGCGACTTCCTAAATTCGGCGGATAAGGCACTATACAAGGCTAAGGCATCAGGTAGAAATAGGGTAGAGCTATATAGGGAGTAGCCGTTTGCAATAAGCTGTAAAACCGAAATAACACTTGACTTCGGAAATATTTGTTGCTACAATGGTAATACCAAGGTATTACCATTTTGTTTGGAGGAAAATAACATGGCAGTAATAACACTGAAGATACCTGACACTGAAAAGGTGTTTTTGCAAGCTGTAGCGAAGTTTGAAGGAGTGTCGTTATCCGAGCTGATACGGACGCAAACACTTAGTGCTTTAGAAGACAAATATGATGCACGTATTGCCGATGAAGCATTAGAAGAATATGAGCAGTATTTGGCAGCAGATCACCCAAGATTATCTTGGGATTCTTTGATGACGGATGTAGGCTTAGATGACTGATAGAAAACAATATACACTTGAACCAACTCCATTATTTGCAAAACAGTTTAGAAAACTAGATAAGTTCGTGCAACGACAAGTGAAGAAATATATGGAAGATGTGGTTAAAAATGGAGCAGACCCAAAAGTCAAAGGAAAAGCTTTGATTGCTAATCGAACAGGGCAATGGAGATATCGCATTGGAGACTATCGAGTTCTTGCCAATATTGATGATGATAAACTCGTTGTGTTGAGCCTAGAAGTCGGGCATAGGAAAGAAGTGTATCAAAAATAAGAAAACTGGCAATAGGAAAAACCAGTAGTTGCAATAACTACCGGTCATGACCTTGCGTGGAGCGGGTGATGGGATATTAAATATACCATATAATACGTTATTCATACTCTCTATAAACATATAAAAAGATTGCAATTCCAACGTTTTTCATCACTATTCTTTTTTTACTTTTATAAGCATAGTTTTGTCATTTAGTCTTGGCGTGTATGGAGCGTGTACAGGTTTATGCAATGTTATCAAGAACATTTACCGCTCTTTCTTCTTCTCTGGGATAGAGATGAGAGTACGTATTCCAGGTTATTTCGATACGAGAATGACCGAGCCTACGAGCGATTTCTTGAATGTTGATACCCTCATTTGCAAGTACAGATACATGGGAATGACGGAAGTCGTGAATCCTTATTACATCAAGCCCTGCTAATTTTGCATACCTCTCATTTCTTCGCTGTATAGAGGTGTTTCTTAGACTTCTTACTCCACCACATATTCTGTAATCATCTGTGAATGTATCCAGTGTCTCTTGACGTTTCTTGTGTTCAATCAGAATTTGAATTAAAGGTGATGGCATTTGTAACGTCCGAATAGAAAACTTGTTTTTAGGTGGGGTCTCTCTGTCTCCACCTTTCAGTCTTTGCGTAATACTGCGTTTAACAGAAAGGTAAGAGCCGTTTATATCGCTCCATTTCAAGGCGTAAATTTCTCCTTTTCGCAGACCCGTGTAAAAAGCTATGTTGAAGAACACATAAAAATCCCACTCTGAATAATTTGCTTTCATTTCTTGACAACCTAACGCTTGCTCATTAGCTACAGCAATAAATTTCTTGAATTGTTCTGCATTGTAGAAAGTCATGTCTTTCTCGATAAACTCATTATCTTTGAAGTTCCCTGCGACAGTTAGGTGATTCTTCGAGATGTAATCCATTCTAATTGCATAGTTGAGCATTGCTCTAAAATCGCTAAAAGCTTGCTTTTTGGAGTTCAATGCTAAACTCTTTTTTTCCATCTCTAATTTCCATTTTTGTAAAACTGCCACCGTAAGTTTATCAATGTTGACGCTTTTTAGCGTAGGTAAGATGTAGTAATCAAAGTTGCGTTTTATTTTGTCAAGGGTGGATTCTCGGACTTCGTACTGCTTAACGGCGGTGTATTCATCAAATAGTTCTTGAACAGTCATCTTTTTTACCGGTTTTTCATCTTTAACATTAATCTCTATGTCAAGTTGTCGTTCCAGTTCTCTCGCTGATTCAATACCCCAAGCAGTTCTAGTGAGTTGTCTTTTTTTGCCAAGACTATCAAGGTAATTTATTCTAACATGATATTTCTGTAAACCGTCTTTTTTAATGCCTTTAATCTTATATATTGGCATAGTCAAACCTCCTTATGAGACGGTCTAACCTCGTAAACCAAATATAACATATATACGATAGTCATACAAGGTTAAACCTCAAGTTATAGAGAACATTATAAATCGAGTTCTTTTAGTTTTATCAATCGCTTTTCTAATTCTTGTATATTTATACCCCAAATTTCAAATGCAATTTTTGTATTAACTTTATTTGCACCGTAGGACATGACCCGTTTTTCTTGCATTTTGTTTTTTGCCATACGCTTCAATCGTGCTATTGTGTTAGACGAACGCTTACCAAATAGGGTAAGTATTTCTTTATTCCCTAACTCTGAGTACTTGTAATATATCTGTAGTGCGTTTTCGATACTCGTAATTGGTGGAATGTTCACCCTGTGTCACCGTCCTCTACATTTGAGTCAGGTGGTAACGTAGATTCATCATCTACTTCATCCATGTGTCTAGTACTTTTTAAATACTCCTGTGTCTCATACTCTACCTGTGTACCGTCAGGCAAGAATTTTATAACCTTGTGTATTCTCCGGATAAAAGCTTCCCAGACTGTACGCTGATGTATTCGTTCTCGTTGATATTGTTCCCAAAGGTCGAGATTTGAAATGATGAATACTCGTTCATAACAAGCCTGTTTGTTGTTATATCTGGCAGGTAGGGGAAGTGGATAACCATCTAGGTAATTGTTCATATCCTGTATACGAAAACCATCAAAAAATTCATCAAACAGCATTACATTTTCACCTGCGTAAAGGTCGAAAGGGTGCGTGTAATTGTTGACCGCATAGACCTGTCTATATCCGTACTTATCCATGACAGAGCGTGTTTTTCCGACACCGGTATCGCCCCACATGTAAATCACCTCTAAATCACGCCACTTGTCACGGTATTCTTCGTTACGCAAGACTTGACGGACATGCTCGACATCTCGTAGACCTCGAAGCAAGGCGGGGAACTCCAATAATATTTCAGCATTTGTTGCACCATCCAGTATACGCTCAACTATATAAGCTTCTAAACCTCTGCTATTCTTGTTATCTCTATTTGGTTCAAGAGGAATTTCGCCCCCCTCCTCAAAAGTGCCGGGTATCGAGGTTTTAGCCTTATCTGTGTCTGCCCATTTCCCAGACTTCTCAATATAAGAACGATTCTGTTGGTGTGAACCATTTGCACGTTCAAGGTGTGCTTTCGGGAACAGGTTTTTTAAGGTTGAAAATCTGACCGGAGATGAGCAAGCGAGATAGACATGCGTGTGCGGAGTTTGTTCATCATTTCCTATTTCGTCACTCATACACCAGTACACGACTGACTTTAGTTTGTTCAGTTCACTCTTAATCTTCTCATGGTCTAATGTTGCAGGACTATTAATTACTCCTAGCCATTTTTTTCCCTGTGGGTCTTTACTCATAATAAAATCCTCCTAGATTTCTGCGACTTGCGACCGGTTGCGATATCATCATGTAGCAAGCCAAAAGTGTTGATATTACTAAGTTTTTCGCAAATTGCGACCGATGACTGGTAATACTTAGCGTCATCGGTCGCCACGCATGGCGTGGCGTGGGGCTGAGTGCGTGACGGTGTATAGCTAAACGCTACACCGCACGCACACGCCCCGTATACGCTATGTGGCGGAGTTGTCGGTCAGTTGTTCGTCATTTGTCGGGGTTTGCAAATAATAGCATTGAACCTCAGTCTTGCCGTCCTGAATGATAAATCTTCCCTTTATATCCGCAGGCAATTCGGTGGCTTTGTCAGAATCAATTACAATGCGGGAAGCGGCGGGGTCGGCGAAATATCCGCAGGTTCGCCACGTCAGATTATTCTTGACCTGTCCATCCAAAATGTTGTGGTCTGGGCGTATGAGTCCCATCAGGATATGAACACCTGCCGCCCTCGACATTCTCGCCAACGTCCTCAAGGTCTTATCAATTTCAATATACAACTCTTTCTCGTCCTTGTCTTTCGGACGGACATCAAATATTTCTGCGGCTTCATCAATGACAAGTAGGTGTCTAATGAGCTTCTCGCTTACCAATTCATTGTACTCGTCTATATTGGAAGCTCCGGATTCTTTGAATAGTTGCATACGTCTACGTATTTCGGCAAGTAGGAACAATAACGCTTCTCTGGCTTCCTCTGGTTCGGATATCGTAATGTCACCGAATATTGCGAAGTCTCCGCCACGCTTGAAGTCAAGCACCGTAACATTAAAGTCTTTCTGTATCGCTTGATTCAAGATAACTTTTACAATATTTGTTTTACCTGCCGAAGTTGCCCCTGCCACTAGACCATGTGGGTCAGCTCCTAAATCCCAAACACTTTGACCACCAAAGCTCTCACCAACTGCAAATACACGGATATCAGGGTGCATGTGCGAATCACACCACGTAATAAGTTTAGGCAAGTCCTTTTTTACAACGTGAATGTCAACGAGTCTGTTATTACCGCTAAGACTTTCTATTTTACTAATTTTCTTTCTAAACACCATTTCGAGGTCACATCGCTTCTTTTCCCATACATCTACATGCACCCGGGAATAAAACCGTACCTTGTCTATATATTGGTTTACATTCGTGGTACCTTTGTATTTCGGAAACCTTTTGCAATAATCATCATATTTTAAACCGATGAAGAACAGGCGTAACTTGATACGTTTGATGACTTCTCCATAGTGGCATAAGAAAATTAATACAAGCAATGCAGTCAACGCTAACTCTATTAACAAAAATAGTCGCTCACTTTCAACTTGACTTTCTGCAAATGCTACAGCAATTAGTAACATAAGTGCCGATATTGTCATAACAACCATACGCAAAATCAAATGTGGACGAAATGCAAGATTCCGAATGGCCAATTTTAATGTACTCATTTTAAATATCCTCTTTCTTTCTGGTATGGGGTGTTTGTGACACCCCATACCGCTTGTGGCTAGTCAGCGGGCATAACCGCCTCAACTCTGCCCTTTCTATTGAAAAACACCTGTATCTCGCCCCCTACTTTCATGCCAGCAGGTAATGAAATGTCTGAACGGATGAAAATTTTGTCTGTTGCGTGTCCGGTTACTCCGTCCTCTGGAAAAGCGAGAAAAAGATTTGTGCCTTTTATTTGGTTGCCGTCTTTCGATGTGAAATCAAGTTGGCGTGTACCTAATAATTTCGCTTTCATTTTGCAAAGCTCCTTTCTTTAGACACAAGGTTTTAAACCTGTGGGGTCAGTCCACGTTGCGCACCGCTTTCGTTTCCTACTATTAGTATAAACGTTTTCAGGAACATAAAACATAGCATAATACATACACATTTCTACATTTCTCCAAGTCGTTTCCCTTGCAATTTCAACGATTTTGTGATATATTCAAGAACATATAGAACAATTTGTAGGAACATGGAGGCTTGGTGTGAAAAATTTGACAACAAAAGAAGCTCTATATACTACTTCAAAAATCATAGAGCTTGCAAAGGAAGAGTATGAAATTACGAACGGCAGAATTAAAAAGGATAGATACGAGCAAATCTCAGACATTGACAAAGCTATGAGAACGCAAATTGAGCGAACGCTTAAAAATCAAAAAAATGGTGCCGGTACGTCATACTGGGATGAAGCCTTTTTGGATAAGGAGCGCCGACCAACTGGCGAGAAGAAATTTACACGCTTCTTTCAAGAACGCACGGTGAAATGGTTACTGGAAGATGTTCTGAAGGATTATTTTTGCAATCAATCTGACTGTGAAAAAATCAGAGCAGGCTTAACTAAACGAAATGAATATAAGAAAAAAGCACGTGATATTGAAAAAGCAACTCGTCAATATTTGGAAACCGAAGATAGACCGTATGGTGTTCCAGAAGAATATGAAAACCTTAATGGTAGCCCGGACTTTAAGCTAACAGGCTACGATGCTGATAAAATATATAGGCATATGATAGAAAAGATATTTGAGCAGTTTTATACACCGTTTGATTTTGAACTTTATACCAATGATTGGTACGCATGTGATGTTTTTGATGGTCTTGTTGTAGACCCTGAGTTACTGGAAGCTAAAGAACGATATGCAAAGTTAGAGAACTATTACAAAAAAAGGATGCAGGATAACGCAGAGTCCGAACCTAGAGCCAATAAACCGTCCTATAAACCTAAAAGTCCAATAGAGGACTTGCAAAAAGCATAAGAACACTATATACATACAAAAAGAAAAACCCAACTCTCTCGAGTCGGGTTAAGTGTGTTTTGATTGAGTTCCTTGTTATGCGTATTCCGTTCCATCCGGAATACCTGTCCGGATGGAACGGAATACGTATTAATTTTGCATGATTGCATTCCCATAGTTTTCTGTGCTATTCACCTTAAATTCTAAATCTCAAAATACTCGTGCTTTTTACGAAGCAACTCATTCCTTACTTTTTTAACAATTTCAAATGTCTTCTCGTGCAATGTGGCAAGTTTTTCAGCACTAAATTCACTCAAATCTACACTGTGGACTTCGGTACTTATATTTCTCTCTATTTTCCGATTTTGTACTGCTATTACGAGTTCCTGAGCGATGGTTCTAAAACCTTCAATTTCATTATAAAGTTCTTCATCGACAAAGATCGAGCAAATAGCTATGTGACGCATCAACTCATTATATTCTTCGTTCAATGTACTAATTATTCTAGGGTCTCCACTGATTTCACCAATAATAGACAATGCGATAGTCGAAATTGAAGATGACACTGCACGAACTGAAACTACTAGCTCTTTGAGAGCTTTCAATTCTTCGTCGTACAGAGACAAACTGATGTGGTTAATGCGAGCATTTGAAGCTTTCAACTTATCAAGTTCTGTGTCTAATTCGTGTTGCTTGATTTTCAGGCTTTCATTTACACGCTTCTCAACGAATGTTTTTCCCCAAAATTTTACCACAGCAACAGAGACCGTTGCACCGCCACCAACAGCCACCAGCACATAGCCTATTATATCCATTAGTACATCCATGACTACTTATAGCCTCCTCAATGCAATCACTGTGTCTATATTTTAACCATGTCACATTATATAATTGTGTCAACATTCTTTCAATAATCCATATTTTCAATTTTAATTGTAAAAATAATTTATAATTAAAATAACACAATTTAAACTATGTGGCAACAAAATCTTAAAACAATGACATACTGATATATGGTGCTAAACCTTATCTGCACTTTGTCGCTTTCTTGTGATTAAAATGCAAAACGGTCACACATTGTTGTGCAACCGCTTATTACGAGGTTAAACCGTATTAAAATTTTGTTTCGGCGTGTACAGCCAGTTTTTGCTCTTGCAATTCGTTGTAAATACAGGTATTCCAAATGCGTGGAGCGGGTGATGGGAATCGAACCCCCAAATATGGACGATTTTATCTAGTGATTGCAACTACTCTGGAGTTTCGTTAGCATTTTTGTAAGCACTATCAAAGAAATTTGCAAGTTTTTTACTTGCTTTTTCTTTATCTTTTTGCGCTAAGTGTATGTAAATTTCTCGCATTGTGTTAGCGTCTGACCAGCCGCCAAGCTCCATTGTTTCACGCTCAGAAAGTCCAAGATGGTAACACAAAGAAGCAAAAGACCGTCTTAATCCGTGTGTACCAACTTCCGGCAAGCCGATTTTCTTGCATATGCGGTTAATGTTTACACGTATGGTGTTAGGGTGGCAGGGTATACGCTCGACTTCGTTTAGTCGCGGTATAAGCACCGGAACAATGCGCTGCGATGACCTGTTTTTGTTTGTTTCTTTGTCTACGAACTTGCCGTCTTTGTCACATACAACAGCACCAGATACGGTTATAAATCCATTCTGTATCTTGCTTTCGTCTACCTTGAGTATTTCTGAATTTCTTAACCCATGCAATGCAAGGATAATTTGAAACTCGTACTCATTTCCTTTGACAGCATCTAAAAACTTATGTATATCGCTCGGCTCAATCCACGCTTTGTTCTTTTTTGCTACTTGCGGCAAAGATACGGTCGGAACTTCCAATTTATGATATTTCAAAACAGACGAAACCAATCCCCATGTATTTTTGAGATACTTTCCTGATATTTTTTTCGTCTCAGCCGGTTCGCATTTTTTCTTTTTGATAGCTACTGTTTCGTTATTACACGCTTCCTGCCAGTTTATATCTGCAAGCCTTTTGTCCATTAAATTTTGAAACCTGTTGTTTAAGATTGCATCGTAACCCCGGATAGTAGACGGTGAGAGCAAATTATCCCTTGATTGTATATATGCATCTATAGCCTGTTTGAGCGTCATATCAGCTCCGACAGGCTTTTTTCTTTTTCCGGCTTTGTGTTGCGACTTGATATACCGCGCCTCGGCTTCACATTTCGCTTTAGTCGATTCGGTTATTGATATGCTTTCACCATCAAGGCGGAGCTGTATGTTGTACATACCGCTTGGCAAGCGGCGGGCTTTTGGTATTTTCATGATAACTCACCATTTATATCCGCAACGGTCACGATAGTATACAATAGCTTTTTCTACTAACTCTTCCGTTACGCCAAATCGCTCGGCTAGCTCCCCAGCAAAATATTCGTGATATTTCACGCACTCAAGCATTGCATCACGAAACGCTTCAAACGGTAGCAGTTCACGTATTGTTTCACGCCACGCCTGTTCTTCAGCTTGTCTTTTGGTGTAGAGCGATGAGCTATCCCTATACACAGCGCCTGTGTCACAATGTGCTTTATCGTGTGCTAATGCCGTGTAGCGTTCAGCGGTAGTCTTAAAAGCTGACTCGTTGAATATGATGCCATAATCGCCGCCTATGTGGATTGCTTTAGCAGGTCGTCTGTGGCTATCCGTGGCTACATAAACGATTTCGCTTTCGTGCACAGCGTCAAAGAGTTTTTCGTATTTTGTTAACTTATAGTTAGACACATTACTTACCTTCAATTTCGTTTTTTAGGGTACGGGCAAATTCAGCAAGCCTGTCCACCTCGTCTTGTGTAAGTTCGTCAAGAGGTATGGATGTGCTTGCACCTTCAAGTTCTTCGGGGATTATTAAATCTGTGTATTTTTGTTTTATTGTGTACATGGGCTGATTCCTTGTATAGTTTTTGTTGCAATATATGCACTACAGTGATATTGTATAACAACATAATTATAGTTTTGGAGGGCATAGCATGGCTAGTAAAGAGACAGCGACACGCAAGTATTTGAGACAGAACAGGTCACAACACGGCTTAATTGAGCGCGTCGAGTGCACCGACGAAGAGAATGAACAGTACGCAAAAATGGAAACGTTGCCAGATAACGTGAAAAGAATTCTTGAAGACGGAAAAGCAACTGGCAAGTACGTTAAGTATGGGTCTTCTGACTTAACTCAAGAAGAAGTGGCGGAGACACTGATGTACAAACAGCTAGAGACACTCGGAACCATAAAGAATTATCTATTGTTTTTTGTAGTGCTAACGATAATCTCTATGGTTGCAGGGCTAATCTCTATCATAAGCCTTGTGACCTAGCGGAAAGGCAGTCATCTAATATACGCTCTGCATACATGCTGTAGGGTGTATATTTTTGCGCATAAGCCCCATTAATAATAGTAATAATTAAGAATTACCTGACCAATCAATCACACATTAAGCACAGCATCGTCAACCAAACTGCAACACTTGCCATGCAACGAATCAATTAATTCCGCATAATCGGGCGTAAAGTGTTGTTCATATTTCCACAACGGTTCAAATAATCCGTTTACTTTGTCGTACGTGTGGTCAAGATAGTCAACGGCTTCTAACTCGTTTAGCACACCTTTAAACCACCTGTGTGTAAAAGTAATCGCTTCGTCGTTAGACATAGAGAAACAATCTTTTGAGTTGCCGTATAGCGAAAAGTAAACATCAGGGTCTGCAACGCTATCTTTAACTGATTCTTCGATAACCTTCGGCACGGTGTCACTGCAGCCGTTTTTTCTCTTAAGCCATTCTGCGTACCTTAAAATACTTATGACTGCCCGGTTGTCTATAGGTTGACCGTTTAGTGTCGTTTTGTGAGACACCCAATTAGACACAACATCAAAAACGCTGATTATATCGTAATGGTGCAGATATAAAGTATATGCGTTCGAAACGGTTAGTGTGTTGATATCATCTTCAAGCTTATACCCCGGCACTCTTTGGCTTTGCTTTTGTGCGTTTGCATATTGACTGGATGATGATTTGCCGTAAGTAATAACCAAGCTAAATGGTTTTGATATAACACACTTTGGACACTCGCCGACAATCGTTTCTGTTGTGTGCACATATTTATTGCATGATGCACAATGGTTGTGTCCGTATGGGTCATATATGGATTCGCCACGGTAGTTTTTTATGTTTGGGTCAGCAGAGTAGCCGCTGTAGTATTTATTGCTACGTTGTCGCTCTTTTGGTTGCCCTTTAAGTCCGTTAACAATTCCAGCAATAAAAGCACCCACGAATATAATAATAAATATTATCCACCACACTGTTATTTGTTGACCTTATGTCGCTTGTTTGCCATTTTATAAATCTCTGCAACCTTATTCTTTTCTCCATCACGCTCCAAAAAGAAAATATCAACCATTTCATCTGCAGAAAAATATATGGCTAGCTCGGGGCGCTCATTTGCGAACGAAAGCAGCTTGCCTTTTAGTTCGTCATCCGACATTTTCAACTTCCTTTGACAAATTCCGACCTGTTTTACAATTCCAGGTGCAAGCGACATGGGCGTACTACCATAATCAAAAAGATCAAGAGTGTACCAACCAGCGAGGCTCACCCCAGCTAAATCAGAACAGCACATGTACATCAACAAGCGAATAGCATCAAAATGCTTGCCTTCTCTTTTTAACTGCATTGACATTTCGTATTGTATGCCACGCAATGCCGCAAAATCGCCACTTTTCATATATTCGAGAGATAGTCGGTTGTACTCGCTCCATTGCCAATCGGCATCGCTCATGTGCTCAGGCTTGTTCACAATCACTTCCCCTTGCTTTCTTCCATTCGCTTCTTTAACTTCCGCATTTCATTAAACCGCCGCGCATCACGCAACAATTCTTCCTTCTCTTCTTCGTCAAGCTCTCGCACTTCACCGAACAACGCATATTCAAAGTCATCCAGAGTTAGCTCTTGGGTGGCTTTTTTGTCGTTTTGGGGTTCAGTATCGACATCTTTGTTAAGGCTCATATTTAGCAATGTCGCTTCGGACACATTTAAAATCGCAGAAAGTTTTTCCAAAGTTTCGTTAGTAACCCTGACAGCTTTTCCTGTGCGATAATCATAACCTTTTTCAATGCTGTCGATATGCGAATGACTTAATCCACAAAGGTTGCCAAACTCTCTTAGCGATAAGCCCTTTTCAGTTCTAATTTTATTAACGAATTCACCAAGTTTGTTGTTCATACAATACGCTCCTTATAATACTGTAAATCATGCTTGACAGAATGTAAAGCAAAATAATTAAAAATAATTGTAGTTTATGCTTGACAAAAGGTCAAGCATAGTGTAATGTATAAACTACAGAGAGCGAAAAC